>Ga0208766_1000957_pt1 | contig 15816 bp, 18 predicted proteins | sample ETN01SmetaG_3_FD_185792 | JGI IMG/M metagenome (GOLD analysis project Ga0208766, IMG submission 185792) | Marine microbial and viral communities from oxygen minimum zone, Eastern Pacific Ocean - ETNP2014F12-01SV263 (SPAdes) (version 2) | ecosystem: Environmental > Aquatic > Marine > Oceanic ... | reverse complement strand
AACGCAGGTGAAATGGTTGACAAGCTTACTATTGAGTATAATAGAAGTCGTCAGGCAGCAATTACTAAAGAACTAATAGAAATCATATCAGGAGCAGAGAGTTTATAATTATGAGCAAAGGAACAATTAAACAAGTTATTGGAGCAGTAGTAGATGTAAAATTTGACGGAGAACTTCCAGAAATTTTAACAGCCTTAGAATGTAAAAATGGAGACAACAGACTAGTTTTAGAGGTAGCTCAACATTTAGGAGAGTCAACTGTAAGAACTATTGCTATGGATGCTACAGAAGGATTAAAAAGAGGTGATGAGGTGACAAATACTAAAGCACCTATCCAAGTTCCTGTTGGCCCTGAAACATTAGGAAGAATTATTAATGTAATTGGAGAGCCTATTGATGAAAGAGGCGAAGTTAAAACAAAAGAAAGCTGGCCTATTCACAGAGCTGCACCAGAATTTAATGAACAATCTACAGAAACAGAAATATTGGTTACAGGTATTAAGGTAATTGATTTGCTAGCACCATATGCAAAAGGTGGAAAAATTGGACTATTTGGTGGAGCTGGAGTTGGAAAAACAGTTTTGATTATGGAATTAATTAACAACGTTGCAAAAGCACATGGTGGATTTTCTGTTTTTGCAGGAGTTGGAGAAAGAACTAGAGAAGGAAACGATTTATACCACGAGATGATTGACTCAGGTGTTATTAAAAAAGATGGAGATGGATCTAAAGCAGCACTTGTTTATGGACAAATGAATGAGCCCCCAGGAGCTAGAGCTAGAGTTGCTCTTACAGGATTAACTGTAGCAGAGTATTTTAGAGATCAAGAAGGTCAAGACGTTCTTTTTTTCGTAGATAACATTTTCAGATTTACACAAGCAGGTTCTGAGGTGTCAGCCCTATTGGGAAGAATCCCATCAGCTGTTGGTTATCAGCCTACACTTGCAACTGATATGGGTAACCTTCAAGAAAGAATTACAACTACTAACAAAGGATCAATCACTTCAGTACAAGCTATTTATGTACCTGCAGATGACTTAACTGACCCCGCGCCAGCCACATCTTTTGCTCACTTGGATGCTACTACGGTTCTTTCAAGACAAATTGCGGAAATTGGTATTTATCCTGCAGTTGACCCACTTGATTCTACTTCAAGAATTTTAGATCCTAGAATAGTGGGTGATGAACATTACAGAGTTGCTAGAGAAGTTCAAAAAATCTTACAAACATATAAATCACTTCAAGATATCATAGCTATTTTAGGTATGGATGAGCTATCTGAAGAAGATAAATTAGTTGTAGCTAGAGCAAGAAAAATACAGAGATTTTTATCACAACCATTTTTTGTTGCAGAAGTGTTTACTGGGTCACCAGGCAAACTAGTTGATCTAGACTCAACGATAAAAGGGTTTTCTGCTATTTGTAAGGGTGATTATGATCATCTTCCAGAAGCAGCCTTTTATATGGTTGGAACTATAGAAGAAGCAATAGAAAAAGCTGAAAAAATGGACAAGGAAGCTGCTGCTTAATGAGCGAAGAGTTTAAGGTTGAAATAGTAAATCCAGAAAAATCTTTTCTAGTTAAAGAAGATGTATCTGAAGTTGTTGTACCTGCTTTTGAAGGAGAAATGGGAATACTCAAAGATCATATTTCTATCATTTCATTTTTAAAACCAGGAATTATTAAAATTTTATCAAAATCTGGTGATGAAAATTACTATGTTGAGGATGGAATTGTTGAATTTAAAAATAACAATTTATCAATACTCACTAGCTCGATATATAATCTTACAGATTTAGATAAATCTAAACAACAAGATTTACTTAAATCAGCAGAAGAAGAATCAAACAATCCTGAAATAAATGATCAATCTAAATATTTGGTTGATCAAAAAATTGAAGTATTAAGATCTCTTAATTAATAATTTTTTTAATTTTTTCTTTAAGCTCTTGGTAAACGTGTAGTTTAAAGTCAACAACAATATCTGTAATTTTATCAAGATCAATCCATTTCCAATCTAAAAACTCTGGATTTTTTGTTTTAAGATTAATTTCTTTTTCTTCCCCAATAAATTTCATTAAAAACCATTTTTGTTTTTGACCTTTGTATTTTCCTTTCCAGATTATTCCTAACAAATGATTGGGAAGTTTATAAGTGATTGTGCCATCTAATTCTTTTATCAATTCAACACTTTTAATGCTAGTTTCTTCTTCTAGTTCTCTAAAGGCTGCTTTTAAAAAGTCTTCACCTTCATCAACTCCACCTTGAGGCATTTGCCAAAATTTTTTTGCATTATCTATTCTTCTTGCAACAAAAACTTTATTATCATTATTTAACAAAACAATTCCTACACCAATTCTTAGCGGTAGTTCGCTAAAGTTTTTTTTCATTTTATCCGTTGAGTAATTTAATTGCGTAATTTAGCTGATTATCAGTTTCAGTTTTTATTCTAAAATCATCACCTTCTTCATTAACTTCAATATCAGGCCTTACACCAACTTCAGATATAGATTTACCAGATGGAAGATAGTATTTAGCCACTGTTAATCTGATAGCTCCTTTATTTTTTAAGGGAATTATTGATTGTACAGATCCTTTACCATAGCTACTTTCTCCAAGTATAATTGCTCTTTTATGATCTTTAAGAGCACCAGCAACAATTTCAGACGCTGAAGCAGATCCATAATTTATTAATACTAATAAAGTTTTACCATCAGTAATATCTCCTTTTTTTGCAAACCATTTTCTATTTTCTGATTTTTTTCTACCTTTAGTCGATACTATTTCACCGTTTTCGAGGAAAAAGTCAGAAATCTTTATTGCTTGAGATAATAAGCCGCCAGGGTTATTTCTTAAGTCTAAAATAAATGCATTTAGATTTTCATTTTTTTTTAATTTTTTAATTTTTTTTTTTATTTGTTCACTACTATTGTCGTTAAACGATGTTAACCGAATATACCCAATATTATTGTCCAAAAGATCTGATTTAACAGATTGTACTTCAATTATTTCTCTAGTTATATTGAATGTAAGAGCTTTTTTAACTCCTCTACGTCTAACTGTTAGCTCAATCCCAGAACCAACTGGCCCCCTCATAAGATCAACAGCTTCACTTAAGGATTTGCCTTGCACCTGAGTATTGTTAATTTTTACAATATAATCTCCGGCTTTAATTCCAGCTTTAGATGCTGGTGTATCGTCGATAGGTGAAATAACTTTTACAACACCTGCTTCCATACTTACTTCAATTCCAAGACCACCAAACTCTCCACTAGTTTCTGTTTGCATCTCATGAAAAATTTCTGGAGACATATATGATGAATAAGGATCAAGAGATTGAAGAAGACCATTGATGGCTGCATCCATACCTTCAGATTGATTAGTTTCATCAACATATTCTTTATTTATCTTTTCAAGAACTTCTCCAAATAGATCAATTTTTTTATAAATTTCTATTTCAGTAGAATTAATTGTTTGTGAAAATAAAAATGATGTAAAAAAAATTATTAAAAAAAATTGAATTTTTTTCATATAATCACTTTTTCTTTTGGGATTAACTCTGACCAAATTTTTTCAAGTTCATAAAACTTTCTTTTTTCAGGGTGAAAAATATGCACAATTAAATCTATTCCATCGACCAGTTTCCACTCACTACTATCTTTACCCTCTATCTTTGAATTTTTTATACCATTATCTTTTAATTTTTCTAAAACTTGTTCTGATAAAGATTGAATATGTCTAGAAGATGTACCACTTGCAATAATCATATAATCTGCCATTGAACTTTTATCTTTAAGGTCGATAGTTACAATGTCTTGCGCTTTATTAAGATCCAGTGTGCTTACAACAACTGATTTAAGATCTGAAATTTTATCCATTAATTGAAATTAGACTATCAAATTTTTCTCAATTGAGAAGATGAAATGTTGACTTTTTTGAATTTAACAAATGTAAGAGTTTTGTTGTTAAGTTTCTTAAATGTCTTTGATTTTAAAGAATTTTTTTTATAACCTTGGCGATCAAATACTATAATATTACATTTTTCTGTAATTGATTTAGATTTATGCCATTTGTGAAAGTTAATTAAATTATCTGCACCCATTAAAAAAAAAATTTCTAAATTCTTATTTTTTTTAAGGTAGTTAATTAAATCAATAGTTTTATTGGAGTTTATAATTTCTTCATAAAACTTTACTTTGATAAAAGAATTCAATCCAATTATCTTTTTACAATCTTTAATTCTTTTTGATATTGGTGTTTTGCTCACAGCTTTAAGTGGATTTTTTTTAGTGATTGCCCAAATAATTTTTTTAAGATTGAATCTTTTTTTAGCTTCTTTAGATATTGCTAAGTGTCCTTTGTGAGCTGGATCAAAAGACCCTCCTAAAATTCCGATTTCAATTTTATTTTTATTCAAATTATTCTCTTATTTTTCCTTTACTAGAAATCTCATATTTGTATGAAACTAATTGTTCTAACCCAACAGGACCTCTTGGAGGAAGGGTATTTGTTGATATACCTACTTCACCACCAAAACCAAATTCGCCTCCATCGGCAAACTGAGTTGAAGTATTGTGCATTGCAATGGAACTTTTTACATTTTTAAGAAATTTTGTAGCTGTTTTTTTGTTTTTAGTAATAATGGAGTCGGTATGCATGGTCCCATATTTATTAATATGATTGATAGCTTCATTAGAATTTTTGACAACTTTTACTGACACTGTAGCTGTTAAATATTCTGTAGACCAATCTTTTTCTTTAGCAGGATATAATTTACCTTTGTAATATTTTCTTAAGATCTTATCGCCATAAATTTTACAATTAGCATTTTCAAGTTTTTGTAAAATGGGATTGCAAAATTTTTTAACTATTTTTTCATGAAGCAAAATAGTTTCAGTTGCCCCACAAATACTAGTATTTCTTAATTTCGCATTATAAATAATTTTAGAAGCCATATTTAATTCTGCATCTTTATCTACAAATGTATGACAAAGGCCCTCCAAGTGTCCAATAATAGGAACATTGGAAAATTCTTGAACTCTTTTGACTAAGTTTTTTCCTCCTCTAGGAATTATTACATCGATATATTTTTTCATTTTTGAAAGCATTGTATCGACCATTTTTCTATCCTTAGAATCCACAAATTGAATATAATTTTCATCAACATTATTTTTTTTTAGAGCTTGTCGAAACAATTTAGCTAAAATTCTATTGGTGTTTAAGGATTCTGACCCACCTTTTAAAATTACTGCATTCCCAGATTTAAAACATAAACCTGCCACATCAGAAGTTACATTTGGTCTACTTTCAAAAATTACTCCAATTACACCAATTGGTATTGTTACCTTTCTAATATTTAACCCATTTGGTCTGCTCCATTTTTTTAAAGTAAAGTCTACAGGGTCTTTGAGTTTTGAAATTTTAATAATAGAATCTTTGATGTTTCTTAATCTTAAATCATCAATTTTAAGTCTATTAATTAAGTTATCTTTAAGTCCTTTATTTTTAGCAAATTTTATGTCTTTTACATTCTCTCTTAAAATTAATTTTTTTTCTTTATCAAGTAATAGTGCATATTTATTTAAAACTTTATTTTTGGTATTAGTATCAATCTTGTTTGTAAAAGCTTTTCTACTTTTAATACCTACTAAACTCATAAATTTTCTCATTTTAAACTTCCACCATATCATCTTTGTGAATAACTTCAGATTTTGTAACATAACCTAATAATTTTTCTATTTGATTTGAATGATGACCCATTATTTTTACTATCTCATCAGATGTAAAAGAACTTAAACCTCTCCCACATTCATTATTTTTTTTATCTAGAATTTTAACATGGTCTCCTTTATTAAATTTTCCTGAGATTTTTTTAATTCCAGCAGCCAACAAACTTTTACCTGATCTAAGTGCTTTTTTTGCACCATCATCAATTATGATTGCTCCTTTTGGAGCAACTGAGCTTATGATCCATTTTTTTCTGGCATCAAGTTTAGAAACTTTAGAATTAAACCATGTACATTCATTTTTTTCAATAATTCTTGAAATTGGGTTTAGTTTTAATCCATTCGCAATAACCATATTGCAACCTGCTAATTGACAGACTTTTGCTGCTTCTATTTTAGTTTGCATTCCACCACTACCATACTCATTAACACCCTTGATGTTAATTTCTTTCAAATCCTTTTTAATATTACTCACTTTTTTTATTAATTTTGCATCTTTAAAAATTTTTGGATTTTTTGTGTAAAGACCATTCACATCAGAAAGAAGAATTAAAGTATCAGCATCTGTAATTTGAGCTACTCTGGACGCTAATCTATCATTGTCGCCATATTTTATTTCAGATGTAGCTATAGTATCATTTTCATTAACCACTGGGATAAAACCAAGATCAAATAAATTTTCAAAAGTTCTCTTAGCATTTAGAGATCTTCGTCTTTCTTCTGTATCCTCAAGGGTCAACAAAATTTGAGAAATATTTAATTTATACTTTGAAAATATTTGAGAAAATAAATTCATTAATTCAATCTGTCCAATTGAGGCTATAGCCTGACTTTTATCAAGTTTAATTGTTTTTTTATTAATACTCATTTTTTTACAGCCAAGCGCTATGGCGCCTGAACTTACAATGACTATTTTTTGACTTTTATCTTTAAGTTTTTGGATGTCTGTTGCGAAACTAGAAAGCCATTTTTTTCTAATTTTTTTATTATTATCAACAAGAAGTGAAGATCCTATTTTGATAACAATTATTTTAGAATTTTTAAGAGACATATGACAATAATTTTGCTTTAATCTTAGATATAGAGTCTTTTTCTAGAGTTGTCATAGTCATTATTTCACAATTTTTTCCTTTAGAGAAATAATCAACCACATCTTTAACAGTATCTCCATCAACTAAATCTATTTTATTTAGTACGACAAGCTCTTTTTTGTCAATTAATTTTGAGCTATAATTTTTTAACTCATTTTTAACTTGTTGGTAAGACTCATTAAGATCTAAGTTTGTGATATCTATGAGGTGTAATAAAGATTTACATCTTTCAATATGCTTTAAAAACTGTATGCCAAGTCCCACACCTTCGTGGGCTCCTTCAACAAGGCCTGGTATATCTGCAATAGTAATTTCTTTATCATCATAAGATGCGACACCCAAATTAGGATTTAGAGTGGTAAATCTATAATTGGCAATTTTTGGATTTGCATTTGTTATAGCAGCCAGCAAACTTGATTTTCCTGCATTTGGTAATCCAATTATCCCAATGTCAGCAATTGTTTTTAATTGAAGCCAAATTGTAAATTCTTCACCGATACCACCCTTTGTGAATTTTCTAGGAGCTCTATTTGTTGAACTTTTAAATCTAGTATTTCCAAGACCACCTTTACCACCAATAGCAACAATAAACTCTTCTCCTTTTTTATTAAAATCAAATAGTAAAGTTTTATTATCTTCTTCAAAAACTTGAGTACCTAATGGTACTTTTAAAAATAAATCATCACCTCCTTTACCTGTACGATTTTGTCCAGCTCCATTCTCACCTCTTTGTGCTTTATGGTGTTGTTGGAATCTATAATCAATAAGTGTATTGAGATTTTCTTCAGTTTTTAAAATTATTGATCCACCTTTTCCGCCATCACCTCCATCTGGACCTCCATACTCAACATATTTTTCTCTTCTGAAACTTGGTGAGCCATCACCACCGTTTCCAGCTTTAATATAAATTTTTACTTGATCGAGAAATTTCATAATACAACATTTAATTAAGTTGTACTATTAATTGGGTTTTACTGAAACGAAAGTTCTATCTGCTTTAGATTTTTTGAATACAACTTTACCTTTTACAACTGAAAAAATTGAATGATCTTTACCCATTCCCACATTTTCACCAGGAAAAATTTTGGTTCCTCTTTGTCTTACAATTATATTTCCAGGCACTACTATTTCACCGCCATACTTCTTAACACCAAGCCTACGCCCAGCACTATCTCTTCCGTTTCTCGATGATCCACCTGCTTTTTTTGTTGCCATAAATTACCTAATTTATTTACCTGTTACTTTAGTTTTTTCTTTAACTTCAGCCTTAACCTTTTTAGTTGGTTTAACTATTTTTTCTGCTTCTGATATAACTTTACCATCTTTTGAAAAAATTTTGTTAATTCTTATCATTGTATGTTCTTGTCTATGACCATTTTTTCTTCTTGAATTGTGTCTTCTTCTCTTTTTAAAAATTAAAATAGTTCTGTCCTTACCGTTTTTAATTAAATCAGCTTCGACTTTTGCGCCTTCAACTGTAGGTGCGCCAACCTCAATAGTTTTATCATCTCCATACGCAAGGATTTCGTTGAATTCTATTTTAGAATCAGGCTTTGAGTCTGGTAATTTTTCAATCTTGAGTATCTCTCCAGATTTTACTTTATATTGTTTTCCACCTGTTTTAATTATTGCGTACGACATAGTATGATTTAAATTTAAGTTACCGCAATATAGTTGCAGCAAAGCTATAGTCAAGTTGAATTAATTAGAAATTATCCTTTAAATCTCTCAATTTTGAAAAGGTTTTAACATCTTTTGCTCTTAAAAATATATTACACTCTAATTCCTCTTTTAAAGTTGAGGGTACTGTTGGTATTCCATTTTCTCGTTGTTTTTCTATTTTTTCTATTTTTTTTTGTAAATCTTTATTTTCAGAATCGTATTTTTTGCAAAACTTTGAATTACTAAGAGTGTATTCATGACCACAATAAATTTTTGTTTCTTTCGGTAAGACTTTAATTTTATTCAAAGACTCATACATTTCTTTATAAGAACCTTCAAATAATCTTCCACAACCAAGTGAGAACAGTGTATCTCCAGTAAAAATTAATTTTTCTTGAAAAAAATGAAAACAAATATGACCTGAAGTGTGTCCAGGAATATGCATTATTTTAGCTTCAAAGTTTTCAGCTTTCCATACTTGATTATCTTCTAATAAAATATCTATTTCTGGTATTCTTTTTGAGTCTCCTTTAAAGCCTACAACGATTGAGCCAAATTTTTTTTTTAAGTCTTTATTTCCTCCAATATGATCATAATGATGATGAGTATTAAGAATATATTTTAATTTTATATTTTTATTATCTAGGAAATTTATTATTGGTTGAGACTCACTAGGGTCTACTACACACGCAAAATTGTTACTATTATCTATAATTAAATAACTATAGTTATCTTGGAGACAGGGTATAATTTCAATACGCATTTTATTTTTCTATCAGAAATATGCCAAGATCCGCAAATATATTTTTAATCCCTAAATTGCTATCATTTATTAATGAGGTATTAAGATTATTCAAAGCGAGAGATTTAAAAATCTTAATATCTTTTGATTTAACAAAATGAAAAAAATCTTTGATTGTACACATATGTAAATTTGGGGTATTATACCATTCATCTGGTAAAGTTTTTGTAATTGGCATTTTACCCTTAAATAATAAATGAAATCTTACTTTCCAGTATCCAAAATTAGGAATAGTAACTATTGCTTTTTTTCCAACTCTTAAAAGTTCATCTAAAACCAATTCAGGATTAAGAAAAGCTTGAAGTGTTTGACTTAAAACAACGTAATCAAATGATTTATCTGGAAATTGCTTTAAGTCTTTTTCGGCATTTCCTTCAATTACAGTTAAACCTTTTGCAATACATTCTTGTACTTTTTCTTTTGAAATCTCTAATCCTCTTATATTAATATTTTTATTATCTTTTAAAAATTTCATTAAGGTTCCATCAGCACAACCCACATCTAAGACTTTCTTATCTTTTTCAATTAAATCTGCTATTACCTTAAATTCATTTTTCATATTTTAATTCCCATCATAAGATTTATCTAAAAAATTTTTTAGTGCGCTTAAAAAATCTGGCACGTCTAATAAAAATGAATCATGTCCTTTGTCTGATTCAATTTCAACAAATCCAACATCAGCACCTATAGAATTTAAAGCAATTACAATATCTTTATTTTCTTGGGTTGGGTAAAGCCAATCAGAGGTGAATGAGATAATAAAAAATTTTGCCTTTGTATTTATAAACGCATCTGAAAGATTACCTTTGAATTGCTTTACTAAATCAAAGTAATCCATTGCTCTTGTTATATAAAGATAACTATTTGCATCAAATCTATCTACAAAAACTGAGCCTTGATACCTTAAATAACTTTCTATTTGAAAATCAGCGTCAAAACCAAATTTAAGATCTTCTCTTTCTTGTAATTTTCTTCCAAATTTTTCCTGTAAACCTTTTTTAGATAAATATGTTATATGTGCTGCCATTCTAGCTACTGCCAATCCTTTCCCAGGATTAGTATTGTTTGATGTATAGTTTCCATCTTTCCAGTCGCTATCAGCTGTAATTGCTTGTCTACCTAGTTCGTTAAAAGCAATATTTTGCGCTGAATGACTTGAGGTAGTTGCTATCGGCACCACTGTTTTAGATTTATCAGGAAAGTTGCTAATAAATTGAAGAACTTGCATTCCTCCCATTGAACCTCCAGCTAAAGAAAATAGTTTATCAATACCAAAATGATCAAGTAAATTATATTGTGCATTTACCATATCATTAATAGTAATAACTGGAAAATTTGTTCCAAATATATTTTGATTGTCAGGATTTTTGTGACTTGGTCCATATGACCCCATACATCCCCCAATTACATTAGAGCAAATAACAAAATATTTATTTGTATCTATAGCCTTACCAGGACCTACTGCATAACTCCACCATCCCTCTTTGTTGGTTACAGGATTTATTCCGGTTACAAACTGATCTCCTGTTAGGGCATGAAAAACTAATATTGCGTTATCTTTTTTTGAATTAAGAGAACCGTAAGTTTCATAGGCAATCGGAAAATCTTTGATAGTCTTTCCACAGTCTAATTTGAGTGGTTTTTTAACAATTAAAGTTTTTATATTTTTCTCAGTATTCATAATTTGAGCCTTGTTTGAATTGTGAGAAAAAAAACTATTTTAGCGGTTTTTTTTAAGCGCTCGCAATTCAGTTAAATCAGCGCATAATTTTTTTACTAGAACTTATTTATTATGTCAATTTTTTTAAAAAAACCTTTTATTCTCTATAAAAATTTGTAATTTTATCTATAAAGAGCTCATAAATTAAAAAAATGATAACTCCAAATTTCAAAAAATTTGATATAGAAGCTTATAAACCCGGTAAATCAGAAGTTAAGAAACTAAAGACGGTAATTAAGCTATCAGCAAATGAATCTGCTTTAGGCATGAGTCCTAAAGCCAAGAAAATAATATCAAATAAAAAACTAAATCTAGATAAATATCCTGACGGAAAATCTCAAGATTTAAGAAAAGCAATATCTAAAGCCTACAAATGTAAATTAGATAAAATTATTTGCGGAGCAGGTTCTGACGAAGTTATTCAAATGATCTGTCAATTATTTTTAAACCCAATAGATGAGGTTGTGGTTCCAGAGTATAGTTTTTTAATGTACAGAATTTATTCAAAAATTGTTGGTGCAAAAGTTGTTTTTGCAAAAGAAATTAATTTTAAAGTTTCAGTAAAAGAAATTTTAAAAAAAATTACTAAAAAAACTAAAATTGTTTTTATAGCTAATCCAAATAACCCAACAGGAACCTACTTAACCAAAAAAGAGGTACTGAATTTAAGAAAAAAATTAAATAAAAAAATTTTATTAGTTATCGATGATGCCTATGCAGAATATATGAAAAATAAAGATTATTTATCAGGGTTAGATTTGTTTAAAAGTAAAGATAATGTATTCGTCCTAAGAACTTTTTCTAAAATGTATGGATTAGCATCTTTAAGAGTCGGTTGGGGGTATGGATCAAAAAAAATAGTGGATGCACTAAATGTGATAAAACCTCCATTTAATGTAAATAGTATTGCCCAACTAGCTGCTATCGAGTCACTGAAAGATAAAACTTTCATAAATAAATCAGTCAGACATAATTTATTTTATTCTAGAAAAATTAAAAAATTTCTTGAAACATATAATATTTATTCAAATTCAGTTTCAGCAAACTTTTTGTTACTTAATTTTGAAAAATGCAAGTATTCAGCAAAATTTTTGTATAAAAAACTTAAAAATAAAGGAATTATATTAAGATCAACTGAAGATGGTTATTATATAAAGAATAAATTAAGATTAACTATTGGATCAAAAAGTGAAAATTTAGCATTTATGAATGCTGTAAAAAATATATTAAATTAATATGAAAAATATTCTAATTGTTGGATGTGGTTTATTAGGTTCGTCTTTGTTGAGAAGAATTAAAAAGAAAAAAATTACCAATAAAATTTTTATTTATGAAAAATCTAGTTCGAATATTTCTAAAATAAAAAAATTAAAATTACCTGGTAAAATTGTAAAAAAATTAGAAGAAGGTGTTATGAAATCAGATTTAGTTATTTTATGTACACCGATGAGTGAGTACAAAAATCTAATTTTGAAGATGAATCGTCATTTATCAAAAAAAACAATTATCACTGATATTGGATCTTCAAAAATAGAAACCTCCAAAATTATTAAAAAATTTTTAAGAAAAAATATTATTTGGACACAAGGTCATCCGATTGCAGGATCTGAGGTTAGTGGGCCAGAAAATGGTAAGCATGACTTGTTCGAAAATAAATGGTGTGTTTTGATTAGAGATAAAAATACTAAGAAAAAACATTTAACAATGTTAAGTAATTTTTGGAAAAAAATGGGCGCAAAAATAGCTATTATGACCGCTGAAAAGCATGACAAAATATTTTCAATTACTAGTCATCTTCCGCATTTAATCGCATACAATTTGGTTAAATCAGCTCAAGATTTTGAAAAAATACAAAATTATGATTTAATTAAATACAGTGCAGGTGGACTTAGAGATTTTTCAAGAATAGCAGCATCTAATGAAATCATGTGGAGAGATATTTTTTTTAATAATAAGCAAAATATTTCAAAAGCTATTGATTTATTTATTAAAAACCTAAATGCATTTAAAAAAGATATTAATGCAAAAAAAAATAAATCAATTTTAAAGAAATTAATTCAAACTAAAAAAGTAAGATTAAAAATTATTAAGTTAAAACAAGATATAAATAAACCTGACTTTGGTAGAAGCTAATATCTAAGAGAGGATACTTTTTTTACAGTTAACTTTGCTGTTTTCTCAATTCTTTTTATCGTCTCTAAAATTGGCATAATTAAAACTTTTTTTTCAGGTCCATAAGCATGAATTAATTTTTTTGTATTTATGCATATAGCAACATGTCCTTTCCAAAAAATAATATCACCTTTTTTGAAATTTTTTTTATTTGATTTTTTTTTTGAGTACTTAATCTGATCTATAGTGTCTCTTGGATAAAAAGATCTATTATAATAATAAAATAATTGTAGCAATGCTGAACAATCAATTCCTTTGAAAGTTTTTCCACCCCAGACATATTTAGTTTTTAAAAATAATTTGAATATCTTAATAAATTTTTTTTCTTTATGATTTATATTTTTGACATCTTTTTTTTTTATCCATTTATTTTTTTCGAATTCTATATAATTTTTATTTTTACTAATTAATGAAATTTTTGAGCCAAAAGGTAAAAAATTTTTAGTTTTTTTTTGTAATTTATCAAAAATGCTAGCTTTTAAAGCATATACTTTATATTTTGAAAAATGTCTGTCAGTGTAATTTCTATTTTTTATGTAACCACTGTAATTATCAAATGATGTTTTAATTTTTATCCAACTTTTGTGTTTTAATAAAATTTGAAATTTTTCTCCATATAGTATCTGAGAAGTAACTTCAGAATTTTTTGAGCTTTTTTTATAAATATTGGAAAATTGCTTATTAAAAAAATAATTATTTTTCACTTAATTTTAATTTATCTTTAATAAACCATAAACAAATTAAAGAGGGAATAACCATTATTGCTGTTAAAATAAAAAATGTACCCCAATCTCCATTTAACCAATCTACCAAAGCTCCAGATGATGATGCAAGCGTTGTTCTTCCAGCAGTTCCAATTGATGCTAGTAAAGCGTATTGAGTTGCTGTGTAAGTCCTGTCGACAAGTAATGAAATAAATGCCACAAAGGCAACAGTTGCAAAAGCTGCTGCTATATCATCAAAAATTACCGCAACAGCAAATAGCAATTCTGACTTTCCACTCCATGCTAATGCTGTAAATAATAAATTAGTTGCAGCCATTAATATACCTGCAAGAAACATTGCTTTCAAAACTCCTGATCTAATTACAAAAAGACCACCTAATAAAGTAAAAATAACTGTTGTTATCCAACCTAAAGTTTTTGAATAAATTGCTATATCTCCTTTTGAAAAACCAATTTCTTTATAAAAAACAATCGACATTCGACCTAGAAAAGCTTCACCTATCTTAAATAAAAAAACAAAGCCTAAAATTCCTAAAGCAATTGAAAAACCATTTTTTTTGAAGAAGCTTATGATTGGACCTCCAACTGTTCCACTAATCCAAGCGATTATGTTTGTAATAAAATTTTGTGTTCCAAGTTTATTTTGTATTAACTTATCAGTTTTCTTTTGGTTAACTCCTCTTGTGTTTGATTGCGTTTCATGAACAAACATTAGTCCAATATTCATTAAAATTACTACAATTCCTAAAATTAAAAATGTTGATTGCCAGTAATTAGTTATGCCAATATTTTGAAAATATTCTGCCGTAAATAACGCAATTACACCACCTAATTTGTAACCACTCCACCAACCTACAACTGCCATTGCAGCACCAGCAGCCATTGATTTACCCTCGTTTTCACCAATCTGTTCAATTCTTAAAGCATCTACAGTTATATCTTGTGTTGCTGAAGCAATTGCAATTATCAAACCAACTGTAATTAGTAACGCTAAATTTTCGTTTGGGTTTATTGAGCTCCAAACAACTAAGCAGATTAAAATTGCAGTCTGCATTAATACTATCCAGCCTCGTCTATGACCAAGTTTTTTTGTGAGATAAGGAATTTGAAGTCTATCTATAAGAGGTGCCCATAGATAATTAAATGCATATACTGCAAATATTAATCCAGCCCATCCTATAGTTGATCTGCTTAAACCTTCTTCTTTAAGCCACAAACTTAAACTACTGCCTATCAAAACCCAAGGAAAACCAGAGATGGCTCCAAGCAATAGTATTCTTAACATTCTTCTATCAAAATAAACCGAGAAGGTTTCTGATAAAGATTGTTTTTTTATTTTAAGCATTTTTAATTTTTCCAAAAAGATGGCAGAAACAATACTAATATCGCAAATAGCTCAAGTCTACCTAAAATCATGCCAATTGTTAAAATCCATTTTGAAATATCAGGTAAAGATGAAAAATCTCCATTAGGGCCTATAATAGGCCCTAATCCTGGCCCAACATTTGAAATTGATGTGGCTGCTCCTGAAATTGCAGTAATAAAATTAAGACCAGTTAAAGATAGCAAAGCAGCTAGTACAAAAAAAATTACAAAGTAAAAATATATAAAAGAAATTATTGATGCAATGAATTTATCATCAACTGAGTTTTGATCATATTTAATTATAAACACACCTTTTGGATAAATAATTTTTTTAAGTTGATTTGCTATAAATGAGTATAAGATTTGAATTCTAAAAATTTTAATACCACAAGTAGTTGATCCTGCACATCCACCTATAAACATTAGTGCTAAAAATAAAGTTATTGGAAAACTTCCCCAACTATCGTATTCAGAATTTACATAACCTGTACCTGTTAGTATAGAAATACTATTGAAAAAAACTGATCTTAAATTAAAATTTTCATAATTATTC
>Ga0208766_1000954_pt1 | contig 15848 bp, 15 predicted proteins | sample ETN01SmetaG_3_FD_185792 | JGI IMG/M metagenome (GOLD analysis project Ga0208766, IMG submission 185792) | Marine microbial and viral communities from oxygen minimum zone, Eastern Pacific Ocean - ETNP2014F12-01SV263 (SPAdes) (version 2) | ecosystem: Environmental > Aquatic > Marine > Oceanic ... | reverse complement strand
CCACTACCTTACCTGGACCAATCTTAAGATCGATCTGACTTATAATCTCTGAAAAGACCTTCTTTTCTTGTTTATATGATACACGTCCAGCGCTGATTCTTTTTAATTTTAAAGATTCCGGTAATTCCAAAGCGCCATGGTCACTAGAGAATACGTACATGGTATTTCCACGGCCTACCTTCTCTTCAATAAACTTGATCATACGCATTAGCTCATTATCAAGACGTAAATGATTATCGAGCTGTTCAACTGAATGCGGTCCAAAATGATGACCAACACCATCGGTAGCGGACAATCCTACAAACAGGAGATCTGGAACCTTATCCTGTCCAAGATTTAATCTATCCACAGATTCAATAGCAAGATCAATTAAGGATTTATCTCCCTGAGGATATTCATAAAATCCATCTAATAGTGTTTTAGTAGATATGTCTCCTAACAATAACGGTAGCGTTGGGATTGCACCTTTTTTCTTGGAGACAATCTTCTCCCCTTTAAAATTATCAACGCGAGTGTTTTCTTTATATACTTCTTGGTTTTCTAGTAGCGACCAAGTGCTATCCTTATAGCTTTCAACGTTTAGCCTGGAATTAAAATCTTGTACCCAGCTAGGGAGGGATTCGGTGTAGTAAGTTGATGTACTGTAGGCTCCCTTTTTATCATACCAGAGGACAAGATCAGCGCTACTACCTCCAAAGAGTACAGCTGACCGATCTTTTCCAGATAAAGAAACAACCTTAGCGTTAGCATTCGATCGATTCATCCAATCGGCTAGGTTGCTATCTTGAATATAGCGATAGGATCTACCTATCTTCTCCTTGCCTGATAAATTTGTGGCCGTAGTATCTTCTACGGCATAATAGGATCTTTTTAAACGTCTATCGTACCACTCATTATATACAATACCGCCATTGCCGGGATAAACGCCAGTAGAAAGCGCAAAATGCCCAGGCGCCGTACTTGTATTACCATGATTATGATGGGTATTATTGTAGACAATTCCATTATCAATCAACCATCGAAATCCACCGGTAAATAAATGATCATATTTTTCTAAAACCGATGGTGATTCTTGATCGGATACAATAAATACCACCAATTTGGTTGGAGTGGGTGCTGTGCAGTTAGAGATAAATAATGCCGATATTATCGACATAAGTAAATGTTTTATCATTTTACCTTCAAAAAACGTCTTTTGCCAGCCTTGATAATATATTCGGTACCTTTGGAAAGCATGAATTCCATATCAGAAACTTTTTCTCCATCAATACGAATAGCTCCCTGATTCAACAGCCTCCTTGCTTCGCTTTTACTTCCTACAAGGTCAGAATTATGTAATACATCAATAATATTCATATTATCATCTAGGATATATTCAGACATATCATCAGGATTATCTTTATTGACAATCACTTGGTCAAAATGCTGCTCTGCTTTTTGTGCAGTATCCTTATCGTAATACAGCTCGACCAACGTTCTTCCAAGCAGTCGTTTAGCATCCCTCGGATTAAAAGTTGAGTCATTGAGGTCTTTTTCAACTTGACTCAATAACGCATCATCAGCATCAGCGGCAAGGGTAAAATATTTTAGTATCATATCATCATTGATCGACATGGTTTTGCCATACATATCCTCAGGAGAATCGGTTAATCCAATATCATTACCATACGATTTTGACATCTTATCATGGCCATCGGTACCCTCAAGTAGTGGCAGTGTAATCACAACCTGAGGTTGTTGCTCATATTCTCTTTGAAGATCTCTACCTACAAGCAAATTAAATTTTTGATCTGTTCCGCCAAGTTCAATATCAGCCTTCAGATGCACTGAATCCATTCCTTGCGCTAGTGGATACATGAACTCATGAATAGAAATTGGCGCTTCTGATTGATAGCGTTTGGTAAAATCATCTCTTTCAAGCATTCTCGCAACAGTGTAATGACTAGAAAGCTTAATCACATCACTAAAATTCATTTTATTCAACCAATCTGAGTTAAATACGATCTTTAGCTTATCTAAGTCTAAAATACGCCCTGCTTGCTCAATATAAGACTCTGCGTTCGCTTTGGTTTCTTCTAGGGTAAGTTGGGGTCTTGTTTTATTGCGACCGGATGGATCACCAATCATTCCTGTAAAATCTCCAATAACGAGGATAGACTGGTGGCCAAGATCTTGAAAATGTCGAAGCTTACGAAGCACTACACCATGCCCTACGTGCAGATCAGGTCTACTGGGATCGCATCCAAGTTTCACCTGGAGCGGCGTATTATCTTTTGCGGAATTATTGAGCTTATCAATTAACTGCTGTTCAGGAATTACCTCTTCGGTTCCTCGATTGATCAGCTTTAATTGTTCTTCTGTAGATTGAAAACTCATTTTGATCGATCTCTTAATTCGCGCTGCATATCTCTTTTTATATCTCGCTCTTTGATCGTTCTTTTCTTATCATAAATATTTTTACCTTTGGCGAGTCCTATTTCAAGTTTTGCCCAACCATTATTATTAAAGTATAACTTTAAAGGAACTGCAGTTAATCCTTTTTTATCAAGACTTGCTTTAATTTTTATTATTTCTTTTTTATTCAATAAAAGTCTTCTATTTCTAACGGGATCATGTCCTTCGTGACCTGTATTGGAGTAAGGATTAATATGCATTCCGCTTATCCATGCCTGATTTTTTCGAATAATAACATACGATTCTTTTAAATTTGCTTTTGCCTCTCTAAGGCTTTTAACCTCACTACCTAATAACTCAATACCAGCTTCATATTTATCTAATATATGGTATTCATGAAACGCTTTACGATTTGAAGCTGCAATTTGTTGATTCATAGCATTTAATTATCAATAAATTACTATTTATGCCTATCCCTCTACAAGGATTGAATTTTAATTAATACCGCTCAATTAATTTTTTAATCATTACTTTAAATTTATTTAATATGACATTATAACATAATGACATGTCATATAGTCAGTTATATATGAAATTTTGACCATTATTTGATTATGGCACAGTGATTGCATCTATTTAATTGAATTTATTAATTAAATAAAGAAAGGAGTCAGAAATGACTTTAATTAAATGGAAACCAAGACAACTATCAATCAATGAATTTGATCAAATGATCAATAACATATTTAATGACGGTTGGAATTTAAATACGCATAGAGCAAATCATTTGCCAGCAGTGGATATTGTTGAAGATAAAGATAAGTTCGTATTGAGCGCTGATTTTCCAGGATTTGATAAGAAAAATATCAATTTATCCATTGAGGATGGTGTTCTAAAATTATCCGCTATGCAAAACGATGAACAATCGGATACTAGCTACACAATAAAAGAAAGGCAGTCTACTAATATAGAGAGGTCGTTTACTTTACCGGAATCAATACTAGAAGGAAAGATCAGTGCCAAATACAAGAATGGTACACTTCAAGTGAGTATTCCAAAGGCTGAAGAAGTAAAACCTGAGGTGAATAAAATCAAAATAAACTAAATAATTATTAAAAATTAAATTAGCTGATAGCGCCAATAAGCCCTTGGAGGATCTTCTTAATTGAATCTTCTTTCAGGGGCTTATTTTGTTCTAATGATATAGATCTAGCTAGTACATTCACCCCTAGATGCTCAAGCTGGGAACGAAAAGCAGTTATAAACCGATGCCCATCGCCTCCACTTGCAGTCGCGATGATAGCATATTTACCATTAAATGCCTGCCTCCAGTCTTTAGTTTTTACAGTAATCCAGGTTATTGCATTTGACAATACAGGGGGTACGCCTCCATTATATTCAGGTGCACAAAAAATAAATCCTTTAGCATCTGAAACGTGATCAACTAGCAGCTTGATCGACGATTCATCAATATCTATATCTCCACCAAATAATGGAAAATGATAATCTTCTAAGCTGATGACGGTAGTGCTTTGCCCTAATTCTTCAAGCGTAGATTGAAGCTTATTGGATAATTCTAAATTATTATCGTTGGTTGCAGATATGATGAGTAAATTATTCATGAATATTTCATATATATTAAGCTTAAAGTTACATTTTTTACACAATTTATTGAAAAGTATATCTTATGATTTTAAATAATATTCTAGAAACAATAGGTAGCACGCCAACTGTAAAGCTCAATTCAATTGGCAGTGATCTGCAATGCGAATTATACGCAAAATGTGAATTTTTAAATGCTGGTGGATCTGTTAAAGATAGAATTGGTCTAAGAATGGTTGAAAATGCCGAAAAATCAGGTCAAATCAAGCCAGGTGACACATTAATCGAACCTACATCTGGGAATACCGGAATTGGCCTTGCATTGGCTGCAGCCGTAAAAGGCTATAAAATGATCATTGTTATGCCTGAAAAAATGAGCATGGAAAAAGAAGTGACTCTTAGGGCGCTGGGTGCAGAAATTGTACGCACCCCAACTGAAGCTGGACACGATGACCCTGAAGGTTTATTTCATGTATCGAAAAGATTATGCGATTCCACACCTAATGCTCATATTTTAGATCAGTATGCAAATATAGATAATCCCGATGCCCATGAACAAGGGACGGCAGTTGAAATATGGGATGATTTTGCTGGAGAAATTGATATGGTAGTTACTGGTGTTGGCACTGGCGGAACAATTACGGGAATCGCTAAATACCTAAAACAAAAAAATCCAAATATCACAATTGTAGGTGCCGATCCATATGGGTCTATACTAGGGGGCGGAGATGAAATCTATCCGTACAAAGTTGAAGGTATCGGCTATGATTTTTTTCCAGATGTTTTAGATAATTCACTTGTAGATAAATATGTGAAGGTCAATGATGAAAATTCATTTGATATCGCACGGCAATTAATCAAAAAAGAAGGCCTATTATGTGGCGGGTCTAGCGGAACCGTTGTATGGGCTGCTTTACAAGTAGCTAGTGAATTGAAAGAGGGTCAAAAATGCCTCTGCATACTTGCTGATGGAATCAGAAACTATATGAGTAAATTTGTTTCTGACGATTGGATGGAAAGAAATAAATTTAAGAAATAATTCGTTTAGCCGTTTTGATAACCTCTTTAGCAACAGCCTTGGATATTGAAAGCTCTTTTGCTAAATCTTGATCCAATTTAGAAGCTATTATTTCAATATCTTTATATTTAGATAAGAGTTTTTGAACTTTTTTCTCCCCCATACCTTTTATATCAATAAATACTGATTCAGATACTGACTTATTCCTTTTCTGCCTTTGAAATGTTATCGCAAATCGATGCGCTTCATCCCTGAGCTGTCGTAATAGGATTAATCCTGGTGATTGTTTATGTATCGACTGCGGATCAGGGTAACCAGGCATAAATACCTCTTCTAGTTTTTTGGCTAGACTTATAATCGGTACATAATCAAGCCCGAGTTCACGTAATGCAGATACTCCCATTGATAGTTGTCCTTTTCCTCCGTCAACTACAATTAAATCGGGCAAACCCGACCCTTCTTCTTTGACTCGCTTATATCTTCTAAAAACGACCTCTCGGATTGATGCGAAATCGTCAATACCATCTACAGACTTAATATTATATTTTCTGTAATTTGATTTTCTAGGTTTTCCATCAATAAAACATACCATTGAGGCAACTGTATTTGTCCCACCTAAATGCGAAATATCAAAGCATTCTATTTTTCTTGGTGGAGATTTTAATTGAATATCATCCTGCAACTGTTGAATCATTTTTGGAATTAAATCTTTACGTTTTTGTTTATTAATAATCCACTCACCAAGAAGAAGTTTAGCGTTTTGATATGCCAGCCTAACTTGCTTTGCCTTCTCCCCTTTTTGTGGTGAAATTATTTTTACTTTCTTGCCTCGTTTTTCTTTCAACCAAACCATTAATTCGTCTATAGAATCCGGAACATGTTGAACGCATATTTCAGATGGGATAAAATCGGTATCAAAATAAAATTGGGTAATTACGGTTTTGATCAAATTAGCATCATTTTCATCTAAATTAGCAATTGATAACTTCTCTCGACTTGCAATTCTTCCATTTCTAATTCTAACGATCACAACTATACCAAAATCATTTTCTTTTGCATAGCCAATAACATCACGATCATCGAAATCTGCATTAATTTTTGTCTGTTTTTTCTTGAATTCTTTAATTGCTAAAAGCTGATCTCTGTAGATAACAGCATCTTCATATCTTAACTGCTTCGATGCTATTTTCATTTGATCTTTAATATAATTTTCAGATGTCTTTGTTTTACCATGAAGAAATGAAATAATATTATCTATCATTACTTTGTAGTGTGATTTAGTAGCAAGACCCTCACAGGGACCTTCACACTTTTTTATATGATAATCCAAACACAGGCTGATTTTTTTTGCATCAATTACGGATTGGTCTATAAAATAATCACAGCTTCGCACTGGAAAGATTCTGCGGATAGCCTTTAAAGTTCTCCTTAAATAAATAACATCAGTGTAAGGACCAAAATATTTTGAACCATCACGTACAATTTCACGGGTAATAAATACTCTTGGAAAGGGTTCGTTAGTAATTCGAATAAATGGAAAAGATTTATCATCTTTAAGATTGACGTTATAATACGGTTGATGCTGTTTGATTAAATTAGCCTCCGTTAAAAGAGCTTCTACTTCATTTCTCACAACAAGCCATTCAATATCAACAATTCGTTTAGCCATCGAAATATTTTTTGGAGTTTGATATTTATTACTTTGAAAATAGGAACGAACTCTATTACGCAAATGCTTAGCCTTGCCTATATAAATAATATCATTGTTATTATTTTTGAAAAAATAAACTCCCGGCTCTGTGGGGACGCGTTTAATTTTATCTAGATTGAATTGAGCCAAGAGAAAAGGTTAATCAAGCTCATCGACTAATTTATATGTCTTTGGTAGATTGAATTTTGAAGTATCGTACGGTACCCTTTTTGCGGTTAGTATTTCCATATCCATTGAAAACGATGACTTTCCTTCATCGTCTAAGAACTCCATTTTGCTCTTTACAACTTCACCTGAAATATTCTCAAAATTCTGATCGGGATCTATTTGTGTGATCCAGTCATTTGAACTGGGGGTCTTATTGTATGTACCGTTGTAAGATTCAATTAAGTTTTTTTCTACGTTATTTACAAAAATAAATATTGCTGTATCGGTAGTAACCCATTCATTCATCTGCATAAAACCATCATCTCTTGATATACGTGTAGTTATTTTTCGACATTTAAACCCATTAATTTCTTCAAATTCATTGGAGACGAATCTATTAACAGTTGGCTTTATTTGCTCTTCAGGTTCATCATCAGGATTATCACTGGAATCGCTATCATTATCTCTATTGCCGCCGCCAGGAGTCATACTTGTGACATCTTTTAAGGTTGGTTTACCAGAATTATTTCGTATTTCTTCAAACATTTCTGAAGCGTATTCTTTATCCGCGATATCATACATAATCAATACTTCACCAAACTGATTGATCAGTTTGCCTGCTTTGCGATTCCCGCCAGCCATCATACGTACATAAAAGCGATCATACTCGGATTCTACTTCTTCTCGATACAGTCCATTTGTGGCATGAATATTACTACTAAGGGTGATCTTGCCAGCATAAGGGATATCCAATTTTGTTATGGTTTTAATTTCTATTTGCTCAGGATTGGATTGTGCAATAATTGTTGAAGAAAATAAAAGAAAAATGATGTTATAACGCATCTATACTACCAGGGAAGTTTTTTCAAATCAATATTTCCACCAGACATAATAAGTCCAACGTTTTGATCTTTAAACAAATCTTTATTATTAATTACCATTGCAAGAGCAATAGAGCAAGAAGGCTCAACAATGATTTTTAATCTTTCCCAAATCATTCGAAGTGCATTAATAATATCTTCCTCGCTCACCGGTATTATATCATCTACCAAACTTTGAATTACTGGAAATGTTTTTGTGCCTATCTGTGCACGTAATCCATCGCAAATTGTATTAATCGTTTTATTCGGAACTATTTTACCAAGCTTCAATGATCGATAAGCATCATCAGCTTCTTCTGGCTCTGCGCCATATACTCTTATTGCTGAATCCATATTTTTTGCTGCAAGTAATGATCCGCTCAGCAATCCTCCTCCACTTACAGGAGAGACGATACTATGAAGATTTTCTACATCTTCCAATAACTCCTTAACGCAAGTACCTTGGCCTGCCATAATCCGTTCATCATTATATGGATGCACAATAGTAGCACCTGTTTCATCTACCACATCTTTTAATACGCTCTCTCTAAACTTTTGATCGGGTTCACACCACACCACTTCCCCGCCATTTCGCTCAACATTATTTACCTTTATTTTGGGTGTATTGTGCGGCATAACCACCTTGGTTGTTCCGCCTCTTCTAGAAACTGCCATTGAAAGCGCTGCGCCATGATTTCCAGAGGATGTCGTTGCTACACCGCGATTAAAGTCATCATCTGAAAGAAGTTCTACGGCGTTGGTAGCTCCTCGTATCTTAAACGATCCAGCTTTTTGAAAATTCTCACATTTAAAGAATAATTTTGCACCCGTCAGTTCATCTAAGCTCGTATTGGTAAGAATAGGTGTACGATGAATAAATGGACTAATTCTTGCATGTGCGCTTTGTATGTCTTTTAGTGTAACCATAAACGATTTTAAATTAAGGTATAAATTAAATAAAAAAATTTAGGTATAGAATGAATAAGACATCAAAATTACATATGACAACGGACGAATTCCGTAAGCAGGGACATAAAGTGATCGATTGGCTCGCGGACTACTATGAACAGATTGAAGATTTTCCAGTGCTCTCTCGAGTTAAGCCTGGTGAAATCAGATCAAAGCTTCCAGTAAGTGCACCAAAAAAAGGTAGAGATTATAACGATATTTTGAAAGATATGGATTTAATGATGCCGGGAATGACGCATTGGCAGTCACCAAACTTTCATGCTTTTTTCCCATGCGCATCTAGTGGGCCAGCAATCTTGGCTGATATGATTGCCACCGGTACTGGTATTGTTGGTATGCTTTGGGAAACTAGTCCATCCTGCACGGAAGTTGAAACACATGTCTTGGATTGGTTAGTAGATATGATGGGTATGCCAGATAAATTTAAATCTTCAAGTTCTGGAGGTGGTGTCATTCAAGATACAGCCTCAAGCTCCACCTTAATCTCTCTCATAGGTGCCCGTGAATATGCATCCAATGGTGAGTTTAATATGGATAATAATTCTAAACGTTTAACAGCCTATGTTTCATCCCAATCGCATTCATCTATTGAGAAAGCGATCAAAGTTACTGGTTTAGGTAAAGATAGTATGCGCGTTATTGCAGTTGATGAACAGTTTGCTATGATACCCGAAAAACTACTGGAACAAATTGAACAAGATTTAAAAAATGGATTTACACCAGCCTTTGTTTGTGCAACGGTAGGTACCACTAATACCACCGCCATGGATCCTATAGATAAAATTGGTAAAATATGTAATGAATACAATATTTGGTTACATGTAGATGCGGCTATGGCTGGTGCTGCAGCACTTTGTCCTGAATTTAGATATATTCAAAATGGTCTCGAGTATGCAAATAGCTACACATTCAATCCCCATAAATGGATGTTAACAAATTTTGATTGTAGTGTTTTATTTGTAGATGATCGCAAAAAAATAACCAATGCTATGTCTGTGGTTCCGGAATATTTAAAAAATAAAGGAAGTGCTTCTGGTGAGGTAATTGACTATATGGATTGGAGTATACCATTAGGGAGAAAATTTAGAGGATTAAAGCTATGGCAAGTGATTAATTACTATGGAATCGAAGGACTGCAAACATATATCAGGGAACATGTTGATTATACGCAACAATTAAAAAATTGGATCGATGAAGATCTAGATTATGAAATCATTGCACCCGTTCCATTAAATTTGATTTGCTTTAAACATAAAAAAGGGAATGAATTCAATCGTAAACTACACGAGAGCGTAAATCAAAGCGGTAAACTTTATATTACGAGAACAAAAATTAATGGGGAATATATTCTGCGGTTCAGCATTGGACAACCTACCACTACTATTGAGCACATTAAAGAATCTTGGAGATTGATTGTAGAAACAGCTAGAAGCTTAGACTAAGGTTTTTCTGCTAATTCAACGAGTACACCGCCAGTGTTTTTTGGGTGGATAAATACAATTTTATACCCTTCTGCTCCAATCGTGGGCTCGTCATTTATGGTATGAATATTATTATCTTTAAGTTCTTTTATTGCTGAATATATATTATCTACTTCAAAACATACATGATGTATACCTGGACCTCTTTTTTCGATAAATTTTTGAATAGTTGAATCAGAACCTAACGATTCCAATAGCTCTACTTTACCTTTACCGGTATCATAAATATCAGTAGTTACATTTTCAGTTTCAACCGTTTCAGTGATTCGATGAGAAATATTTAACACGTGCTTCCAAAAAGGTGCAGATTCATCAATGTTGTTTACTGCAATACCAATGTGCTCAATACCCAAAATCTTCATGATTACTTTTTAGCCTTTTTCTTCTTTTTGGTTTTTCTATTAGCTCTTACATTCATTTCTTTTTGTCCATCCACTAATATTTTTGTAATCTTATCAATCGTCTCTTTTAAATCCACTACAACCCTCTCTTTTTTATTTAATATGCATTACTAGTATAGTAAAAATTAAAATAAGAACTATCTAATAATGAAAATATTTTACCAGCGATGATACGCAGGGTGTCCTTCTTTTACAGCTATGAATAAACCGTGACCTTTTGCGCATAAATCTTTATCTGCATAAAGCTCCATTTCAACCTCAGCTTTGTCTGTAGATTGGCTTTTGATAGTTGCTTGAATATATAACGGCACACCAAATGGTGTGGGTCTTATCAATTCTACTGAATAGGAAGCGGTAACCGTTGATGGGATGCTTTTATAATCGCCAGTATCCAATAATGCAACCGCTGCTGCCCAATTACCATGGCAATCAAAGAGCGATCCAATAATCCCTCCATTAATGACCCCGGGAAATGCTTGATGCTCTGGTTTAGTTTCAAACCAAAGATCTAATCCATGATCTGAGCGATAAGATTTGATTTGAAGCCCATTTTTATTGGCGGGACCACAACCAAAACATATCGATTTTTCCGCATACTGATCTTGAACGCTTTTAGTATCAGTATTATTCATATATCATATTTCATAAAATTTGGTTATACATTGTATAAACTATACTATTATCTTTTCATGTTATGAAAAAAGATATTTTATGGAAAAAGATCAAATCAGAAACCAAAACTATATGGGCCGGTGAAGTAGACTCATTCCCTTATGGGGCTACCCAAGTACCAATGGTAGGCAGTGTGGCTTATGGATATCAAGAACTTGATAAATGGATGTCGGTTGCATCAGGTGAAGAGGATGGTCATATCTATGGCAGAAATACAAACCCCACTGTAGAGATTTTAGAACAAAAGATTGCTTTATTAGAGGATGCAGAATCTGCGACTGCATTTTCAAGTGGTATGGCTGCTATAAGTAACACCTTATTTGCAAACCTTAACCCCGGAGATCGTGTGATTGTTGGAAAAGATACCTATGGTGGAACCAGCAAGATATTTCTTGAATTTTTACCTCAATTTGATATTGAAGTTTCTTTTTGCGATACTACTGATCTCGATGCTTTTGAGCAGGAGATCAATCAAAAGTGCAATCTCCTATACCTTGAAACACCTACAAATCCCACGTTAAAGATTCAGGATATTCACGTTTTATCAAACATAGCTAAAGAAAAAGGGTCGTTGGTCGTTGTAGACAATACGCTAGCTACTCCTATCAATCAGAACCCTTTAATGCTAGGAGCAGATATTGTCATTCATAGTGCTACCAAATTTCTTTGTGGACATTCAGATGCACTCGGTGGTTTAGTATGTGGTAATAAAAAAATCATTGAAAAAATCTATCATTTTAGAGAAATCAATGGAGCATGCCTTGACCCACATCCAGCGTATATGATCCTCCGAGGCATGAAAACATTGGCACTACGAATGGAGCGCCATAACTATAATGCACTTGAACTTTCCAAATGGCTATCTGAGCACATACAAATTTCTAAAGTTTTCTACCCAGGATACAGTAATCATAAAGGATATGATCTTGCTAGAAAACAAATGACAGGTTTTGGTGGTGTATTGAGTTTTTCAATTAAAGATGTATCTACAATCCCAACATTTATATCAAACTTACAATTCGCCCATGCAGCAGCCCATCTTGGCTCTGTAGATACTATTGTAGGACCCCCTAAAACTACTAGTCATGTAGAAAACACACCTGAAGAACGATCCCAGCTAGGTATTCCAGAAAATCTTATTAGATGTTCTGTAGGAATTGAACATATCGATGATATCAAGAACGATTTTGATCAAGCCCTAAACGCTATATAACTATAATATATCCATGCAATTAAAAAACATACATCTATACATCGTGATGATCCTTTCAATGATTTCATGGGGTCTATCATGGCCAGGAGCTAAAATTGTTGGTCAATACGCCAATCCTCAAGATATAATCGTGTGGCGATTTATTTTTGCGCTTTTATCCATGCTACTTGTAATGAAGATCTTTAATATTCCCCTCACCTTCCCAGTCAAGTCTTTAAAATTTGTTGTATCGGCAAGCATGCTTATCGTGATCTATAATTATAATTATTTTAAAGGTACGCAGGTTGGCCTATCAGGAATTGGTGGAGTGATAGTGCCAACCTTAAGCCCCTTATTAACTTTTATTTTTAGCATGATATTCTTACAAAAAGTGCCGCATATAAAAGAAGTGATTGGTCTAGGCATAGGAATAATTGGTGGGTTTTTATTGGTTCGAATATGGGAAATGAACCTTGAATCTATTATTTCTTCTGGAAATATTTATTTTCTATTAGGTGCTGCCGCATGGGCAGGGGTAACCATCTTTACTCAAAAAGCAAGTTTTGAACTGCATCCAATCAATTTTAGTTTTTGGGTGTACGGAATTGCAATGCTATTTGCGCTACCTATTTTTCCAATGAATTCTCTAACATTAATCTTTAGTTTTGATTGGATCTTTTGGATCAATTTTATATTGATCTCCATGATAGCGCTTGGTCTTGGTACTACGGCCTATTTTATCACCACCATGAGATTGGGATCGCAAAAAGCATCTTCCTTCATGTTCGTTGTTCCATTTTCAGCCATCATCTCATCCGCTATTTTTTTAAATGAGGCGATTGTGTGGACAACAATAGTTGGTGGTATCTTTGCAATTATTGCAGTCTATATAATTAATAAATAATAAATGTATAATTACGTATAATAAAGCATCAATTAATGACTACCAATTAATAATAATATGATAAAAAGTTTTATTTATAAATTCACAATTTTTAGCTGCTTGTGCTGTCTTTCCGCTTCACAAACATCTAAGCCTCTAAATGATAAAATATCCGGCTCTCTATCCCTATTAATTGCAAAACCTCAAGGCGATTTCTCAAATCATGTTACAAATAATGGTTATGGTATAGATATCGATGGTGGTTATCGTTTTGGCAATTCCCCATTTGCGATTGGATTAAATTTAGCATTTGCAACATATGGTAAGCTGGAGCGAAAAATACCGTTTAGTTATTTCTCAGATTTGGTCAAACTAACCGAGACCACTGAATCTGAAATCATAATGTTAGATCCTTACCTTAAAGCCTCATTGCATCTAACTACCAATGTGAGTATCTATGTAAAAGGTTTTGGTGGCTATCAATATTTAAGTACCAGTACTACATTAAAAAATGATGAGCAGGGCGATAGTAACGATAAACCATATATTGCAAAATCTGATGTATTTAAAGATGGAACATTTAATTACGGATATGGAGTTGGAATACGTTTTCCTATTCCGTTTATGGGTGGTGAAGGTAAAAAACCTGTCATTAATATCGAATGCAAATGGTCCACTGGTGGTGAAGCGCAATACCTAAATGCTGGCAAAGTTGGAGCTATTGTGTTTAGCGATCCTGCTGATGGACCTGTTACCACCACCTACTACCCTGAACAATCCAAGACCGATCTTTTTAATATAAGTATCGGTGTTGGTATTTAATCAGCAATGAAGTTCTCTACATATTTACTTTTCATCAGCGCTTTACTGCGCGCGCAAGATTTTCCTTTAATCGTATATGAGAATGGCGATTTTGATGGAATTTATAGAAAAATTGAACTGGGTGAAGTGGCATTAATGGAGACATGGGAAGACAGGATTAGCTCATTAAGGGTATCGGAAGGTTATCAGGTTAAAATTTATGAGCATGCACAATTTAAAGGAAAATGGGTTATTCTTAGCTCAGACCAAGCAAACTTAAAGAAAATCAATTTTAATGATATCATATCCTCAGTCAAGGTAGAAAAATATAACAAAGACTCGCACGCAGGCTCGGCCTATGACAATGGTGACTATGATGGTAATATGTTCCCACTGGCTTTAGGGAGCTACGATAATCTAAATGAGCAATCATGGCTTAATGATAAGATCGGCTCGATCGCAATTGTAAAAGGATACCAAATTAAGGTGTATGAACACGGTGATTTTAAGGGAAAAAGTGAACTCATCAAGGAAAGTCAGGCCAACCTAAAAACGCTTGGCTGGAACGATAAAATCAGTTCACTAAAAGTAGAGCGAAATCTTTCATATGTTGATATTTCTTCTCTAAGTGATAGTCCCGATGGAATCATTACTATATATAAAGATTCAAATTTTAAAGGCGATCATACAGGCTTTGATCTCGAAGAAGTTTCTAGCCTAAACAAATGGAACGATGAGATCAGTTCATTGAAAATATCAACAGGTTACCAAGTAACAGTTTATGAGCATGGTGACTTTAAAGGAAAGAATGTGACTATCACTCAAGGTAAAGCTAATCTTGTCCCATTGATGTGGAATGATAAAATATCCTCATTAAAAGTAGAAAAATACAATAGGGATGCTGATGCGGTGACCGCCTATGCGGACGGAGATTATTCTGGATCTGTATTACCCCTCAAAATCGGCAAATATAGGGATTTGAATAAAGAATCATGGCTCAATAATAAAATCAGCTCTTTCAAGGTCTCAGAGGGTTATAAAGTTACAATTTACGATAAGTCTAATTTTGATGGAAATCAGGCAATTATCATTGACAACACACCTAGTTTAAGACAAATTAATTTCAATGATAAAATTTCATCCTTAGCGGTTACCTTAAACCCGCCGGGATCCTACGACCCTGATTCATTGAAAAAAGCAGCACAAAAAAGAATAAGTATGCTGAAAAATGGATTAGAAGGAAAAATTGATTCTATACATCAAGTATTTGACACTTTATACGAACAAGATGGTGAAGATAATGTTTATGATAACGGTCAATTGATTTGGGGAAGCAAAGACATGGGGAAGAAGAAATATATTGGTCAATTTAAATATGGACTTTTTCATGGTATCGGTAAAATTTTTGATAAAAAGATTGTATATATTAGTGAATTTACCGAGGGCCAAGTGGATGGATTTGGCCATGTTATTGAAAAAGATAAAATGAATTTTAAGGGCTATATCAAAGAAAAGAATCGTGATATAAAATTAGTTTATGGACTTGGAAATATGATTGACGGGGATAATACCGTCATCGGAACTTTTGTAGATGATATGCCATCAGGTGACATAACTTTGCTCCATAAGAGTGGTGCATCGTTTACAGGAATTTTTGATGGTAAATTAGAGATGTTTATATCTGGTAAAGGGAAATTGATTATAGGTGATCAAGAAT
>Ga0208766_1000953_pt1 | contig 15852 bp, 12 predicted proteins | sample ETN01SmetaG_3_FD_185792 | JGI IMG/M metagenome (GOLD analysis project Ga0208766, IMG submission 185792) | Marine microbial and viral communities from oxygen minimum zone, Eastern Pacific Ocean - ETNP2014F12-01SV263 (SPAdes) (version 2) | ecosystem: Environmental > Aquatic > Marine > Oceanic ... | reverse complement strand
GGAATTGACCCAAGTTCTTTCCCCATGAGAATGCTTGTAGATCATGTTCGAGTTTTTGAACGATCAGAAGAATTTGGAGATTTGAATGTTACTTTTCAGGTTGACATGGAAAACATGAATGTAAGTGGGACAGGAGTATGGGTCTCAGGAGGAAGCATAAGTTCTGGAAGTCCTGGAGGATTGAACATGCAACCCGTTGAAGGTAGCGATGTCTGGAAGACCACATTAATTTTACCACCCAACTCTACTTTTACATATAAATTCAGGAATGGATATTTTCCTGATACTTGGTCTGGAGGTTGGGAAACCATAAGTGATGAATGTGGTGTCGGACAGTATAACGATCGATCTATTTCTTTAGGTAAGTCTGATACTACGTTATCCATCGTATGTTTTAGTGAGTGTTTGGAATGCAATTAAACTTTTTTGAGATGAGCAAATGTTAAAGAATATTTTAATGGGTCTAGTATTGATCTCATCCTTACTGGGTCAAGGATTTCTCCATGTGAGTGATGGTCAGATCGTTGAGGGAAATGGCGACCCCATTCTATTAAGAGGCTTTGGACTTGGAGGTTGGCTGGTCCCTGAGGGATACATGCTTCATAACCAGGCCTGGATAGAAGGGTTTGAGTCACCAACACAGATCGAAGAGCATGTAGAGGCTCTTGTTGGTCCAGAAATAGCGGCTCAATTTTGGGAATCATATCGTCAAAATTATGTAGCACAAGCAGACATTGATCAAATCGCAGAATGGGGATTCAATCACATAAGAATCCCATTTCATTATAAGCAATTTCATGCTCAATCAGACTCAGAGACTCCCATTGGTTATCAGATCATTGATGAGTTGATCACTTGGTGCGAGCCTTACGGCATGTACATCATCCTTGACATGCATTGTGCACCGGGTGCACAGAACGGGGGCCCCATTAGTGATAGTGATGGTACCGCTCGTTTATGGTTGGAGGAAGAGAACAAGGAACTAGCCATTCAGATATGGAGAGAGATAGCAGATTATTATGCTGATGAGACGTTGATCGGAGGCTATGATCTGATCAATGAACCTGTTTTGCCTGAAGGTGTTAGTCTTGAAGAATTCAGGCAGTTATACATAGACATAACAAATGCCATTAGAGAAGTAGATGAAAATCATATTGTTTATGTAGAAGGTAATTGGTATGGAACAGATTTTTCTGGTCTAACACCACCTTGGGATGATAACATGTCCTATTCATTTCATAAATACTGGGGAGAGACAACCCTTTCCACCATTCAGTCCTACATAAGCATGAGTAATCAACATGGTATTCCACTATGGATGGGTGAGTCAGGTGAGAATTCAAACCACTGGTATTATGAAGTATTCAAATTATTAGAAGAAAATGACATAGGTTGGAATTTTTGGACACACAAGAAAGTTGCAAAGATCTCTAGCCCTTTTTCAGCACTTGTTACCCCTCAATATCAGACTCTGATAGACTACTGGAGTGGAAATGGCTCCCAGCCATCTTCAGCATATGCCGAGGCAGCTCTATTGAGTTTTGCCACCAGCCTAAAGATCGAGAATTGTGATGTGCTTCCAGGTGTCATTGCCTCCCTTACTGATCCTGAATATGGTGAAATTTCAAAACCCTATTCATACCACTCTATTCCTGGGATCATACCCGCCGTTGAGTATGACATAGGTGCATGGGGAATTTCTTATACAGATGGTGATTATTATAATAATGGTGATGGTAACTACAATGATGGTTGGACACATAGGAATGATGGAGTTGACATTGAGTCTAATGATGGATCCAATAGTACCCACCCCTACAATGTTGGTTGGACGGATGCAGGTGAATGGCTAGGTTATACGATACAGGATGTGACCCCAGGGACATATGATTTAAAAGTAAGAGTGGCTGCCCCTAGTTCTGGTGGCATGTTCTTTGTTCAATTGGATGGTGTTAATCTTGCGGTTGTAGATGTTCCCAGTACGGGTGGTTGGTATGATTGGCAGAATATGTTGATACCCGATGTTGAGGTTTCAAGTGGAGAGCAATTTTTAAAGATACAGATCGTACAGGCAGGGTTCAATATTGAGAGGATCAAGTTTGAATCACTTGTATCGATCCAAGATGAACCGATCAATGTAAAAGGATTCAAACTTGATGAGCCCTTCCCCAATCCCTTTAATCCAAAGGTTAATATAAAACTTAGTGTTATTGAAAAAGGTGAACATGTTGCCCAAATATTTGGTATAAGGGGTAATCTTGTTCGACAGATGGATTATGGCACATTGGAATTAGGTATCTACGACCTTGAGTGGAATGGTCTTGATGAAGCAGGAAGGCCTGTTGAAAGTGGCATGTATTTTTTCAAGATCCAAGCAGGTGACCTTATCCAGAATAGGAAAATGGTCCTATTAAAATAAATTGAGTAATGGACATGATTGTCATAATTTCATCAGGATTTTGAAATTGACTATTTTTTAATGTAATTAGGTATGAAAATGAAAGAAAGAATATGTTATTTGAGTTTAATGCTATTGCTGATGGCCGGTTGCCAGTTTGGTGGTGATAAAGAGGAATATGCCATTTCAGATGCAGAACTGATCCAGATGATCCTAGAGGCGGAGAAGACAGAGATAGACATCACAGAATTGCCCGAACAGTCTAGGACATATGTTCAGGATGATAGTGAATATGATGAGATCGGATCTCATTTTGCCTCAGAACTAGGTTATGAAGTAGAACGCATTGGAAATGGCCATAGAAGCGGCCATCGAAATGAGGTCTATTTCAATCTTGAAGGCAGGAAACTCGATCCAAATGATTGGGGTGACAAAGGTCGTGATTGGGGAATTGTAAAAGAGGATTGGGAATGTTTCCATCTTGTCTTTCCCATTACCTTTGACATGCCAGATGGGTCAACAATTACTGTAGAGACAGATGATGAGGACGGATGGTCTGAGATCAAGTCTTGGTATGAAGCGAATCCTGGATCAGAAGAAAGACCCATGATGCAATTTCCGGTGGTGATCTTTTTTGATGAAGAGACAATGACCATTGATGATCACGAAGATCTAAGAGAGGCGTACCTTGAATGCCGCTCTGAGCGTGAAGGTGATTGGGAGCGTGATGAAGATGGCCGAGCATGTTTTGAATTGGTGTACCCCGTTACTTTTACCATGCCAGATGGTTCAAGTTTAACAATTGAGAATGGTGATGAAGGTTGGGATGAACTGAAGGATTGGTATGATGAAAATGAAGGGTACGAGGAGGTCAGACCAGAGATCCAGTATCCTGTGGACATCGTATATGAGACCGAAGAAGGTGACTCGACCGTTACCTTAAACAATGATGTAGAGATGGAAGATGCAAAGCAAGAATGTCGAGGTGAATGGCAAGAAGATGATGAAGAGGAATGTTTTGAATATGTACTTCCCATTGCCTTTACGATGCCTGATGGATCAACGATCACCATAGAGGATGAAGATGGATGGTATTTGTTAAGACGATGGTATGAAGAGAATGGTGATTCTGAGGAGGAGCCACAGCTTCAGTATCCTGTGGATATTGTATATGAGACCGAAGAAGGTGAGTCGACCATTACCTTGAACAATGATGAAGAGTTGGAAGCGGCTTATTCTGATTGTGAGGATGATGAAGAATAGAGGTCTAAAGATCTTTCAATTATTATATAAGGTCCCGGTGATTTCGGGACCTTATTTTTTTAGGAGACAATAGCAATGACATTGAAAATCATGATCTGGGTCTTTCCCATCCTATTGAGCGCTCAGCAGAGTGCAGCACCTGGAAAGGATAAACTAGATGATCGAAAGAAATGGGAGGTTCTTAGACAAAGGATGGAAAGAGCGGTAAACAGGGGCGACATCTCTAGAGAGGAAGCCGATAATAAATATGCAAGTTTCCGTGCTAGGTCCATGGGGCAAAGGACCGAAAGAAAAGACCCCGTGCTTGAAGGTCATTTCAACAGACTAGGTGTAGAAGACCTGGATAAGTTAAAAAATGAGTTACTAGACCATGGTATTCTTTCAGACCAATTAGATGCAGTCCTGGGTGGCATGCTCCGACTCGTACATGCTGCAAAGACGGATGGAGATAATTTTAAATTGAATCCAAGAATAGAGTCATACTTCAAAGATAGACTTGAATTGACAAATTCTCAAACAGACCATCTAATGATAATCGCACGCAGGATCGTTTCAGGCCATTAACATAAAAACTTTCTCCGAATTATTTCTTTACATGCGGTTTTTAAATGTAACAATAGTTATTTCTTTAACTTTTTTGTCGGCACAAAACACCTCTAGCATTAATGGTTTTGTACGGAATGATGCAAATGGTGAACCCATTTCCTATGCAAATGTATTTATTAGCAATACGCCATTGGGTGCAGCAACAAATCGAGATGGATACTTTGTAATATCAGATATTCCTTCAGGCACGCATGAAGTTAATGTGTCCATGATAGGATATGCGGTTCATAAGGAAACGATCGATCTTACTGAGATCAGTTCCATTCGAATCGAGGTTCGCATGAAAGAGCAGGTCATTGAAGGATCTGAGGTTTTGGTAACTGCGGAACGTCAAAAATTTGAAAGATCGATCGAAAGTAGTCAAATATCCTTGGACATCAGGGAAATAAATTCTGCTCCAGCATTCATAGAGCCAGATGTATTCAGAACCTTACAAATGCTTCCTGGCGTTCAGACCACAAGTGACTTTTCTAGTGCGCTATACGTAAGAGGTAGTACTCCAGATCAGAACCTGATCATGCTAGATGGTATCGTGGTCTATAACCCCTATCATCTAGGCGGGATCTTTTCAACCTTTAATACGGATGCCATTAAAGAAGCAGTCTTTCACGCAGGGGGATTCCCTGCAAGGCATGGTGGAAGAATGGGTGCCATACTCAATGTGGTCAATCGAGAAGGTAATACAAACGATATAACAGGCATGGCCAATATATCTCTCATCTCTAGCAAGGGTCTTTTGGAAGGTCCATTGCCAAAATGGAAAGGAATGAAGGGTTCTTGGATGGTATCGGGGCGTAGGACCTATTTTGATTCCATTATTGATGCCATGAAGATACCAATAGGCAAGAAGGCCGATGGAACAGATGTCTATTTTCAGTTTCCATATTTCTTTTATGATTATCAAGTAAAGGTCAACTTGGACATCAATCAAGATCATCGCATCACATACTCCCGTTTCTATGGTGACGATGTTCTAGACTATTCTTGGGATGAAAAAGAAAGCATGGATAATGTAACTGTAAATCGCGATTCAGAAACTGGTTTTAACATTAAATGGCCCTGGGGAAATCGTACGAATGGTGCTATATGGCGTTGGATCGTATCCCCAGAGTTGGTTGCAAAGACATTTATATCAAATAGTAGATATAGATTTGATTTTGACCTGGGTTTTTATTCTAGAGATACCTATACCTATGCCGATTCTGTAACGTCAATGTTTACGGACATCAACTGGCGGCTTTATGATATTATCAATGATAATTCAATAGAGACAGAAGTGACCTGGAAAGCCACAGCGAGTCAAGAGATCACCGGAGGTTTCCAATTGAAAAGTGTGGGTTTTGATCTTGGGGAAGAAGTAAAGATTGCAACTCAGGATACGTCCGTTACTTTTTCACCACTAACGCTAAAAAATAATACGCAAGAGGTTTCATTTTTCATTCAAGACAGATGGGAATTCTCAGAAAAATTAAAATTCCAATTAGGGATCAGGGGCACTGTCTATAACTTGCATGATGAATTTTATCTTGATCCAAGACTGGGAATGAAATATCACTATTCCAAAGATATTGCCTTTAAACTAAACTGGGGGCTCTACCATCAGTTTTTGACAACAGCAAATAATCAGGATGAGAATCTAAGATTGGTTGAACTTTGGCTGGGCATACCTGAGGATAAGCCCGCTGCCGTATCTCAACACATGATAGGAGGTCTTGAATACATGTCTCCAAGAAACATATTCTATCGATTGGAGATATACCAAAAGGATTTTGATAATCTTCTGACCTTGAAACAAGGGAATCAAAATACGATCGAAGATGATCAATCTGATACCCCATTCAATGAGTTTTGGGATACGAGAGGGAATAGTTGGGGAATTGAACTCTTATTGAAAAAGTCATCTGGTAGACTCAATGGATGGCTCGGATATACTTATGCAAAAACAAAATACTTTACAGAGCCTAGCGGGTGGCATCACCCAAACTTCGACCGAACTCACACACTCAATATCGTAGGGAATATTGAACTTACAAATGATCTTGAAATAAGTAGTGCGCTTACACGATCAAGTGGAAATCCCTATACAAAGATCTTGGGAAGGGTCTATGATTGGGAGCAGAATCTATATAGTGATACATACTGGTATCCTCTTGATAGTTATATCGTTGGAGAAAAGAATACAGAGCGCTATGATGATTATTTCAGGATCGATGTTGGGATGACAAGAAAGGGTGGAAACCTGTTTGGCATGGAATATGATACCTACTGGCAGGTGATGAATGTGACCAGACATTTGAATGCATTTAGTTATGCCTATAGAACAAAGACAAGTATGAATGGTGATCAATTAGGTGTGGAAAGAAGAGTCGTTCCGCAGTTTCCCTTGATCCTCACCTTTGGGATAAAATTTGATTTTTAAGTTGCCATATCGAATCATTTCATCGTTCATGATGATCAGTATTATGGGATGCCTTTTTCCGACCAATGAGTGGGAGGATCTAGAGTCTAATTATGATCATGTATTGAATGTTTTTGGCATGATAAATCTGGATCCTGGTCACCCGAGTTATGTTGGGCTCTATAGGACGACAGATCTTGATGAGACCGTATTGAACTTAGTTGAAACGGATACTTTATATTGGTGTGATTGTGATGATGACGAATGCTGGGAATGTGATGAAGGTCAGGATGGCTATTGGGTTGTGGACTCGATCTATGAGCCTGCTGCACTCATAAAAGATGCATCTGTCAATGTAACCGATGATCAAGGAAATAGTCATGTATTCTCATATGTTGATAAAATAACCTTCGTGGATACGGTATATTTTGACACGACATTTACATTTTATGGTACTACGATCACTTGGGATACTACCTACTACGATACAAATGATTATCGGATCAACTTTTACGTTGACACAACAGGTACATTTGTACCTCAACCAGAAACTCAATATGACCTAAGCATCTCCTCTCCTGGTTTTGACCTAGTAACAGGATCTCTTGTGACACCTGCAATTCCTAAAATTGATTCTCTATCGCAAAGAGGACGATCTATTGATACTTTGATCATAAATGAACCTTTCGATATTCACTGGAGTCAGACGATGGGCATGGGGTTGGTCACGGGAGAGGTCCTCTTTGGTAATTATTGGGAAGACACAACAAATGGTTATTGGTGTGGGGGGTACTTTGATGAGTTTGTTGTAGACCTTTCAGATGCATCTCAAAATCCATATGGAATTGCAGCTGAATATTGTGGAGAGGATATGAATGAACAACAGGCTAGAGATTATTTCATTCGGTTAACGGCCATGGATGATAATTATCATGAGTATTTTATCATAGGTGAGATGGGCGAATACTCAAATGCATTGTTAAACTATCCTACCACAAAAGGACGTTCGGTCGGTATCCAGGGAGGATTTGGATTTTTTGGCTCGGTTGCATCTGATGGATTATTATTGAAAATATCACCCTGATCAATCATTTGATTAACCTAAAAGCACATGATAATTTAATCCTCATATTTTTGTAAGTAACAGCCACGTTTGACCCGTTGAAATATCTTGTGTGGTCAAAGATTCATTTTTTCTACACATCGAGATCAATACGGTAACCATGTTTGGTACATTACAAACAAAAATCCCTATGAATGTAGGGCTTGATGTGTAGAAAAAATTGATTGAAAGATGATTATGATGATGGAAAAAAGAAAAAAGATCAAGATAAGTGATGTTGTCTTCCTTGTGAAAGAAGATGATTATCTCAGGCTTCAGAATTATCTCAATGCCATCAAGGTGTATGCTTCCAATTCTGTGAAAAAGGAAAAAGTTGTGATGGAAATTGAGTCTAAGATCGCAAGGATCCTAAAAGACAAGAATACGGACATGATCACCACTGCTCAGGTTGATGAGGTGCTATCTGATAATGAGATTGGGCACAAAAATTTCTAGATAAGCAAATCAGACCAATGGAATGCCACAAATAATCAGAGATAGCCAGTTCATGCTGGAGTAAATTTACATGGCATCGAGGCTGGATATCTCAAACAGATAAAGAAGATGATCTCCCTCAAGGAATAATTTTTGCCCATTACCAATGAGTATTCTGATCAAAAAACTCTGGACATAATTTCAACTTGTAAATAGAATGGGAAAATTTATAACTCAATGAAAACAGCACTCACTTTAGCTATTATATTTTTAAATGTAACCAGTGCCCAAAGAGTGGTTGGCTATTATCCTCAATGGGTTGTAGATAATTTACAGATCGAGGAAATCGAGTTTGATGTTGTGACCCACGTCATGCACTCCTTTGCCTGGCCAAATGTGGATGGAAGCATATCCTCATACGATGGCATGTTCGGTTCAGGGATGAGCAATGTGGTCCATGAACAAGGAGCAAAATTTATCCTAAGTCTGGGAGGTTGGGGAAACCATGAGGGCTTTGAGGTCGTGAGTGCAGACGAGGATCTCCGTGAGGCATTCATCTATAACCTCGCCAGCATATTAACGATCAATGACTATGATGGAGTTGATCTGGATTGGGAATTCCCTGAATCGGAATTGCAAAGAGAGAACCTAAACCATCTTGTATCAGAGATGGATTCCATCTTCCAAGTCCTTGATCCGGATTGGATGATCACCATGGCTGTACCTGTCTCCAATTGGTACGGACAGTGGCACGATTTTGAATTCTTGGTAGACCATGTTGATTTTTTTAATGCCATGACATATGGGACCCATGGTAATTGGTCCAGTCATTCGGGTCATCTTTCGCCTCTTTATCCCTCACCGCCTAGCGACTTGGATGGTTCTTGCCATAACAACATGGGCTATCTGGCAGATACCAGAGGAGTACCAAGAGACAAGATTGTAATGGGAATGCCTTTTTGGGGTATCAAGTGGGAATCTTCAGACATCAATGAACCCTTTACAGGAAGCACGGTCGATGTCATGTATTATGATATCCCTGAATTAATTGGAAACGGTTGGACCTACCACTGGGATGAGGATGCACTATGCCCATATCTCATCAAGAATGATAGTACTAGGATCATAACCTATGAGGATCAGCAATCGATAGGATCAAAATGTCAATATGTATTAGAAAACGAACTTGGCGGTGTCATGATCTGGGCACTCTCATATGATAAAACTGAGAACGGTCAAGAGCTTATGCAATCCATCGAGGAGAATTATCTAACTAATTTTTCAGATGAGTTGATCTCGATACCAGATGAGATCTCTTTGAGTAATTATCCAAATCCTTTCAATCCTGTCACCACGATCCGTTATAATCTTTCAGAGGATGTCATGGTGAATATCACGATCTATGATATAGCGGGTAGGCAGGTCAAGGCACTATTAAATAGTCAACAAACATCAGGATATGGATCCATTCAATGGAATGCCACTAATGATATAGGCCAGCAAGTAGCAGGTGGAGTCTATCTATATAGTATAGAAGCAGGAGAGTTCAGGCAGACCAATAAGATGGTACTCCTAAAATAGATTCACTCTTTTTTATGCATCAATCCTCGCATCCGTGGGGTTTTTTGTTTGTGAGATGATGGGTAGATTCATGGATGATCAAGTGCCTAAGACCCCCACTATTCTCCTGTATGTCTAGAAAAAAATTATTTGAGATCACCATGACTATCACCTTTTCCATCTTGTGTCATGGTTGCGATGAGGGGAGTACGGACATGGATGATATTACAGATCATGGTGTGGTCATAAATGAGATCAATTACAATTCATCAGATGGTTTTGACCCAGGCGATTGGGTGGAGATCTATAATGGCAGCAGTGATACCATCGATCTTAGTTCCTGGTCGTTGAAAGATGATAATGATGATCACTTCTTCACGATCCCGTCTAATTCATTTTTATCCCCTGAGCATTACCTGATCATTTGCAAGGATACGATGAAATTCAGTTCTTTGTTTCCAGAAGTAAATTCATGTCATGGTGACATGGATTTTGGTCTAGGTGGAGGAGGCGATCTTGTTAGATTATTTGATGCTAATGGATCATTGGTGGACATGGTGGAATATGATGATGATGACCCATGGCCAGCATTACCAGATGGCAGTGGCCCCACTCTTGAATTGAAACACCCATCCTTGGATAATGCATTATGGGAAAATTGGTCAGCTTCTGATGGTAATGGAACACCTGGCGCTGTGAATAGTACCTATGATGGCGAGTAGTGAAAACGCCAAACTCTCAAAAATCAAAAACTAGTAAATGGATGCTATTATTTATTAGTTTCATGTTAGAAGTAATATGTAAAGATTTAGTTTATCCTTTTTACAAAATATAAAATAATAGGAAAGAAATGGAATTCTCACCTGAATTATTTAATCTAGCCACGAAATTTGTGTTTAACCTTGGTGTCGCTTATGTGATCATAAAATTGATATATCATCGAGATCATAATAATAATGATTTTGTGTTCACATATTTCATGTTCAATTCTTTGATCTTCTTTTTTGCATACATATTGGGGAACATGGATATCAATATCGGTTTTGCTTTTGGGTTATTTGCTGTATTTGCCATCCTTCGTTACAGGACAGACCCCATACCCATCAAAGAAATGACTTATCTATTTGTTGTGATCACTATCGGGGTGATCAATGCATTGGGACAAAATGAGGTATCTCACGGTGAACTATTATTTACAAATGTTGCATTGGTATTATTGACCTATTTTCTTGAAAATTATTGGCAAAATAACTTACTTCATCGTCGGACCGTAGAATATGAGATTATTGATAACATCAAACCTGAAAACCACGAAAAATTACTTCATGATCTTAAAGATAGAACTGGACTGTCCATCACTCATTTCGAGATCAGAAGGGTCTTCCTGGAAAAGGTCAATATCAGAATCTATTCAACCGATTAAATAATGACCAAAACAAATTCCTTGGTATTAATTACGTTATTTAGACTACCTGAATTTGTTTAATAAAATAATCATGCTGAATGGCCGATATTGGCTATTGATATTATTCATGCAATTTTCACATGGGTCAGATGATATTGAGTCTTGGAATAGTATTGGTTTTGAAAAAAAACTTCCCTATTCACTTGAACTTGAATTTGACCAAGAGATTCGATTGAATGATGAAATATCTACATTTAAGCAGACCATTTCTGAGATTTCAATATCACGCGAGGTGTTTGATGGTGTCAGCCTCTTCATTCCCTTACGCTATGCCATATTTGAGGACAAGGTCAAGCAGCGGTTAAGTTTTGGTGCATCGTATAAACATGGTTGGGACCCCATAGGTCTTAAGTTCCGGGCAAAGTTGCAAAGAACTTATGAGAATGGAGATTTTCCTGAAGATTTAATCAGAAACAAAATCACCATTGAATATGAGTTAAGTAAGAAGATTGAGCCCTATGTATCTGGGGAATTTTTTCATCTTTACAATACAGATCGATTTCAGTATAATGAAAATAGGATTTCCTTTGGTTTGAATGTCGATCTTCCGAAAAAAAGATCCATGAAGATCTTCTACACTCATAAGAGAGAGGATATTGATAGTTCCAGCCCCGATCTAATCAGTGTATTTGGACTAGCCTATGATTTTAAATGGTAGTGAAAAAACCTAAGATGGAGGGATCATCATGAAAAAAATAATAAACCAAATATTTCATACCTTTCTCTTGACCACCTGTTTGTCCGCTCAATGGTCAACTGACCTTTCATCACCTCAACTTCTTGGAAGTGGCATCCAGCCGCAAATAGCATCAACCTCAGATGGTGGTGCATACATCACCTGGATCACTGATGGAAATTATCATGTATATGTTCAACGAATGGATGAATTGGGAATACCGCAATTTGGTGATTCAGGGTATTTGGTCAGCGATAATGACAATGCATCTTGGATCGCTGTTTACCATTTGAATATTGTTGTCGATGACGATGATAATGCCATCATATCGACCGTTGACCAACGAACTGGGAATTGGGAGGTCTATGCATGGAAGATCTCGCCAGAGGGTTCCATGTTATGGGGTGAGGATGGACTCACGATCACAAATTCTAGCACAGGTAACATGTCTCCACGATTAACAATTCTTGAAGATAATAGTTTGATCGTCACATGTAGCCATAACGATGGTGAGATACTATTTCAACGTATCTCGTCTGATGGGGACTTGTTATGGGGTGATGGCATAATTAAGCAGGATGATACTAAAAATCTGGTGTCACCTCAGTCCATTGTTGATGAGAATGGTGATATTATATTCCAGTGGCTGAGACAGTCCTCAGGATGGCCGATATATAGTGAGATCTTCATCCAAAAATATGATCTAGATGGTGAACCCGCATGGATGGAGCCTATTTTGATCGTGGGGCCAACTTCATTTCCAATGGGGAATTGGTCCCAGCAATTACTGTCTGCCCCTGGAGGAGGAAGTTTCATTGCATGGACAGAATTATCAGGGAATGTACAAAATGCAATAGTTGAATCTGTTACAGATGAAGGTACGTCCCTCTGGGATGGGGGTATGGACCTATCAGCAAACTCGAGTAACTTTAGGATGTCGCCCATGTTGGTAATTGCTGAGGGTACCCAAGAGATGATGGCTGTCTGGAGAGAGGCCAATGGGAGCCAATCGCAGCGAGGATTATTCGCACAGCGTGTTGACAGCACTGGAAGCAAATTATGGGGTGCAAATGGAGTGGCAGTTGTAGACCTGAATAGTAGTTATGACTATCTAGATGTATCGGCATCAGAATTTGGTGATGACATGATCGTTACCTATTTGGAACAAAGTCCAAACATGAATGGTGGTATCTATTCTCAGCGGCTTGACTCATTGGGTAATCCAACTTGGGAAGATGATTGGGTACCCATAACCGATTCAAATACTCAGAAATCAGACGTCAATTCCATCAAAGGGTCAAACTGTGTATTTATCTCTTGGTCAGATAATGGTTCGATCTTTGCTCATTGTTTGAGGGATGATGGTAGCCTGGGCCCTCCTGACATCATACCCCCTGTGGGCTGTGATAGCGGTTATGTAGAGATCGATGGATTATGTTTTTATGAGAGTGATCTGAGTGTCCTTCAAAGCATGATAGATAATAGCTATGCAAGCGGCATTGATCTGAACTGTGAGGATTCGAATCAATATTGTGGATCTCCAAATCCTTACATGGATGATCCTGATTCATGGTTTTGGAAGATCATAGATGGACAAGAATACAATTTCGCTGATGGTGATAGCATTGTAGAACCATTGGAATTAGGGATTCAGGAATGGGAAGATGGACGATTGAAATCTCTCATGTGTGGTGCTTATATCTATTGCCAACTGTCAGGCCCGATCCCAGACAATATCAATGCACTGACCGAAGTGGAACAACTGAGGTTGGAGATTAATTATCTTTCCGGTTACATACCTGAAATGATATGTGAATTAGATCTGGATTATGAGGATTATCTATCATTCGACCTTACTGGGAATCTACTATGTCCTCCTTATCCTTCCTGCATTGAAGATCATGTGGGGCAGCAGGACACCACAGGCTGTGAGCCAGTATCCATAATTGATGAACCCATGTCAAATTCTTTTGCCTTGAACAATGCATGTCCAAACCCATTTAATCCTGTTACTACGTTATCCTACTATTTACCCAAAGGTTCATTCGTGACCATGACAGTATATGACATGCTTGGCAGAAAAGTGAAACAACTCGTAAATCAAAATGAGACTCAAGGAGTTAGATCTGTCCAATGGAACTCTACCAATGATCATGGACAACCCGTATCTGCAGGCATCTATCTATGTAGGATAGAGGCAGGAGAGTTTAGACAAACCAAGAAAATGGTATTATTAAAATAACTTTTTCAAAGGTAATAATATTGTCTTACTGAATTCTTGTATTCTTTTTTCAGCCTGTTCAAAATTTCCGTATGAACTGGTATTGATGAAAATTATAACACCAAGATTATCTTTTGGATCAAAGAACATGCTCGTGTTCACACCAGGATCTGCTCCACCGTGACCAATTTTGTCACCTATTGTCCAGAACTTAGCATAAGAATCAATATGGTCAGGTTCTAACATATCCATGACACTCTCCTCTCTTAATATTTGTTTTCCCCTGTACGAACCATAGTTCATCATGCAGAGTAAGTAATAAGATAGATCGGTTATTGTAGTCCTTAATCCACCGTCAGGATAGGTGGTCAATCCATATAACGGCAATTCTTTAAATGCTTTATTATCGTCCTTGGATTCATATAGTTTACTATGTTTTGAGATCTCCATTTCAGATAAGAACCAACATGTGTTTTGCATCCCTAATGGCTCAAAAATAGTTTTTTGGGTGATCACATTTAATGGTGCTTCCTTCACGATCTCTAGGATGTATCCTGCCAGACCAGCACCTATGTTCGAGTATTCATGTTTTTCACCTGGCCCATGATCAGTAAAATTATTTTTTGAATAGTACCTCCCTTTTGGAGATAAATAATCTTCCAAAAATTGTCCTAAGGGTATGGGAGAATCCTCTCCATAATGATAGGAACCGAAATAGGTGGTTTTTTCATCTCTTATCCCTGACATGTGACTCATTAAATGTCTAAGTGTAATGATCGACTCAGGTGAATTTGGGTTTGCAACCTGGAAAGGAAGTATCTTATTCACATCATCATCCAAGTCAATCAAATTATCTTCCACTGCCTGCATGATCGCAACACCAATGAATGTCTTACTTATGGATGCAATGTTCATCACCGTATGGGGAGTGAAAGGACGACCGTTCTTTATGTCGGCATGCCCATATCCTTTATTGAATACGATCGAATCACCGGAAACTATGGCTATTCCCATGCCGGCTATTCCAGCATCAGAAATAGCTTGCCTGATATATGCATCAAATTCAGTATTATTAATTACAGAGCATTGCAAGAAGGATGGAGTTCCCATGATGATCATACATAACGCAAGTGATAAATTTTTCATTATCTAAATTAATATAGATAATCATTTAATATTGAAGAGGTTACGTTGGGCTCATAACCCGATTGGAGCTTTATTGATTCTAAGCGTGGCTTTTTTGTTTATGGGAGGATGGGTAGATTTGGTTATGGGGAAATATATTACATCCTTGATTTTATTTTTAATCAACTTGTCCTGGGGACAGGACTGTACTGCTGATGATGGTACACCTGGTGTTGAGTTTCAAATTTTTAATAACGGTTCTGTTGAATGTTATTCCATTGAGAATACTACTGTAATAAATAAAAATAACTGCCTCACAGGGTCTGAAACAGGTTCGATACCTCCTGAGATAGGGCTTTTAACTAACCTGACGACCTTAGATTTAGCCTGTAATGAACTTACTGGAGATATACCTCCTGAGATCGGGAATCTGACCAGTCTGACCTATATAGATTTACACTACAATCAACTCACAAGGATACCGCCTGAGATAGGAAATCTGACCAGTCTGACTCATTTGAATCTAAAGATGGCAGTAACTGGACCCCATACAGGTGATGCAATTCCACCAGAGATGGGTAATTTGACCAATCTGACTTATCT
>Ga0208766_1000952_pt1 | contig 15860 bp, 17 predicted proteins | sample ETN01SmetaG_3_FD_185792 | JGI IMG/M metagenome (GOLD analysis project Ga0208766, IMG submission 185792) | Marine microbial and viral communities from oxygen minimum zone, Eastern Pacific Ocean - ETNP2014F12-01SV263 (SPAdes) (version 2) | ecosystem: Environmental > Aquatic > Marine > Oceanic ... | reverse complement strand
CAAAAAAATTGCGTTTTTAGATGCAGACCTATCAACAGATTTAGACGAATGTATTTCTCTTTCAAAACAAATTAAAGGGAAAATAGCTTTTGTTTTTGGATCTAGAATCTTGAAAATTGACAATAATATAAAGCGTAAATGGCACCGTTTCTTTTTCGGTAGAATAATAGCAACTTTTATATCCAAAATTTTAGGAATTTCTGTTTATGATACCCAATGCGGGTGTAAAATTTTCTCCTCTGATCTTTCAAAAAAACTTTTTTATTCACCATTCATTTCAAAATGGTTATTTGATGTTGAACTATTTTTTAGGGTGATTTCTATATATGGAAAAGAAAATTTAAAATATCATGTTCGAGAAATCCCCTTATCAAGTTGGATAGATACAAGTGATTCACGTGTGAAAATAACCTACTTTTTTAAACTCTGGATTGATTTATACAAAATTTCAAAAAAATACAATCGGTGAAAAAAAAATATTCATACTTAACCTTTTTTTTCTTATTAGTAATTATAAGAGGTTTTTTCAATTTTATAATCCCCCTTACAGACAAAACAGAAGCTAGATACAGTGAAATAGCAAGATTAATGAGTGAAACGGGCAATTGGATTGTTCCACAAATAGATTATGGAATTCCTTTTTGGGCTAAACCTCCGTTGTCGACTTGGCTCTCTGCAATGTCTATATCTATATTTGGTGAAAATGAGTTTTTCGTTAGACTCCCTTCCCTTGTTTTAAGTTTATTAATGGCTTTTTTCATTTCTAAATATATTGCTAACAAAAAACTCCCTTTTTTTCTTCCTTGTTTGATTCTTTTTTCTCTGCCAGAATTTTTTCTTCATGCAGGTGTTGTTTCAACTGACATTTCACTCTCATTTTCAATAATGCTCATAATGATTTCTTTTTGGGAAATTTCAAAAAAAACATCTTTTATGTGGGAATTTCTATTTGTAGTTGGCGTAGGAATGGGGCTACTCTCAAAAGGCCCTATTTCAATTATTCTAACATTCCCTCCATTATTCATTTGGGGATTAAGATTTAAGTTGCCAATTAAAAAACTTTTTAGAATTTCATGGCTTTTTGGTCTTCTTGTTGCCCTCCCCTGGTATTTTTTGGTAGAAAAAAATTCTCCTGGATTCACAAATTATTTTATAATTGGAGAACATTTTCTCCGATTCATTGATTCTTCATGGGCTGGAGATAAATATGGATTCCCTAAACAACAACCTCTTGGAATTATATGGGTTTTTCTTATTCTTGGAACAGTCCCATGGATTTTTTCTTTACTTAAAAAATTAATAAAAAAATATAGCTCTATTTGGGGAAACAAATGGGAATTTTTCCTCTGGTCTTGGTTGCTTTGGACTCCTATCTTTTTTACAATCTCCAAAAGTCTTATCCACACCTATATTATGCCAGTTATGGTCCCCGTTACCCTATTAGTGTGTTGTTATTGGGAGACTTTAAAATTTAAAAATTTTCACTTAGGGTTTTCCATTTTTATTCCAATTTTACTCTTAATAAGTTATTCTTTTAAAGACATAAGAGAACTTGTTGAAAATAAATCTGATAAAATTCTCGTCGAAAAATCAACTAGTCGTTTTGCCCCTATATATTCATTAAAAGTTAAAAGTTATTCTTCCCAGTTTTATTCAAAAGGGAAAATAAAAAAAATAGATTACGAAGAATTAGAAAAGTTAATTAAAGAAAATAATTCATTTTTTATTATTATTAAAGAAAATAAGATTAATAGTGTTGCGCTAGAGACAAAAAATAAGCTTATAAACGTCCATAAAAGATCTGGCAAAAGTTTATACTCCTACAATGTTTCATCTAAAAAATAGTTGATTAAATTTGTGCGTAATTAATATAGGAGATACTTCTTTGAATTATTTCTCCACCCGGCCTGAGAACGATATTCAACAAAATAAATTTTCAAATCAGCTTGAGAAGAGTAATCAACGAAATAAATCTTTTTATCTGACTGAGTTGAATAATCAACAAAAAACCATAATCCTTCATTCCCTCTCACCTGTGAAGAATAATCAACCTTATAAACTTTAAGATCAGCCTGGGAAGCATAATCAACAACATATACTTTAACGTCAGCTTGAGACTGATAATCAACAGAATACATTTTTTGAGAATAAGCTATGCTTGAGTAAAGAAAAGCGATAAATAATATTTTTTTCATCATGTAGCCTGTTTATAATAAAAAAGGCAAAAACCATGCCGGCTTAAATTTCCTTTTTATGAGAATCGTCACAAAAGGGTAATTTTTTTGATTTAGAACAACCACATAGAGTAAATCTATCGCTATGCTCAATCTCTTCTCCCTCTTCATTAGTTAATTTAACATCTCCCTGAACCACTATTTGCCCTTTTGATTTCCTGAAAATTATAACTTTTTTACTACTCATTTTTTACTTATTTAAAAAATCTGAAACTAAGAGGTGAAAATGGTGAACTCCCTTTTCTCTAGTTGGAGAAAATCTTCCAGTCTCATAGTATTTAGAACGCATACCTCTCTGAACATTTTGAACAACAAATTCATCTTCTTTTTCTACTTTATCAAGAATGCTCCCAGCCCCTGAGTCTAATTTATTAGCATCATATACATAAGGAATAAAGGATACTTTAGTTTTATTTACAGCAATTGGCTTTACTATATTTATAGAAAGACCCCAAGGATAAAAATTAAACATCATGTTTGGAAAGACCCAAAAATAATATGCTGCTATTTTTTTTCCGTAATCTACATGATCTTTTGGGAAATCAAATGCAATTGAAGAGTCATTTGTATATCCCACCTGTACATTAAAATAATCATAAATTTCTGTGTCATAATCTCCGTAATCTAATTCTTTATTCAAATCTTCATGTACAAAAGGAATATGAAATCCTTCCAAATAATTGTCACAATATAAAGCCCAATTAGCATCAACTATGTAATCTTTTCCAAGATCTTCCCTGAGGGAAAACTCATTTAATGGAAGAAATCCTACCCGATTATTAATTTTTTCAATAACTTTTTTTATGTCATATTGAGGGTCAATACCCATGAATAAAAATGGTCCCCATTTTTCTATTGGAAAATTGAATAAATTATCGCAATCTCTAGGGAAATTTTTTGTTTTTTCAAACTCTGGCATAAATTCGAAGTCCCCATTTAAATTAAATCTCCTGCCATGATACATACATACAAGTTTCTTGGTTTTAGTAGGAGTCAAAGCAAGTAAATTCCCTCTATGTGTACAAACATTGGACAGACAAGAAATAATTCCATTATTGTCTTTAGTCAGTAAAATAGGCTCCTCTAAAAAATTATTCATTAAACTAATGGGGTAAATTGAATTTGATTGTTTAACAAGATTCTCATGACCGATCCATTGCCAAGATTTTGAAAAAATTTTTCTCTTTACAAGGTCAAAAATTGATTCGTCCATATAAAATTTTGATGGCAGAGTCTCAGCTTTGTTGATATCCTTGTCTACCTTAAAATTATAATCCATTTTAATATCCTTTTGTTGATAATAGAATTAAATTTAAACAATTATTTGTCTTAATAAAAAAATGAAGTCGTCGTATCAAAAAATTGGTCTAATTTCCGCCACTTCCCTAGTTGTTGGTAATATGATAGGTGCTGGAGTATTTGTTCTCCCTGCAGCACTATCAAAATATGGCTCCATTGGCTTAATTGGATGGCTGATTTCAGCTTTGGGGGCAATTATTTTAGCTATTATTTTCAGTAGTTTAAGTAAAATTATTTCAGATAAAAGTGGAGGGCCATATGTTTATTCTAAAAATGGATTTGGTGACTTTATTGGATTTTTAGTTGCCTGGGGGTACTGGGTTTGTACATGGATCGGAAATGGTGCAATTGTTATTTCAGTAATAGGAGCCTCTGGGTTTTTTTTTCCAACCATAACAAATAATCCAGTTTTTTCAGTAACATATGGAATTTCTATTATTTGGATTTTAACATACATTAATACAAGAGGGATAAAGGATTCTGCAATTGTTCAGATTATAACTACCCTTTTGAAACTCTTCCCTATATTGATTGTCATCGTTTTTGGGATATTCTTTTTTGATATATCAAATTTCCCAAAATTTAATCTTACAAATAATTCTGATATTAGTATTATCCCAATTGTAGCCAGTTTAACATTATATGCTTTTTTAGGAATTGAATCTGCATCAATTCCAGCTGAAAATGTTAAGAATCCAAAAAAAAATATCCCTAAAGCTACAATGATAGGTACATTAATTTGTGTATTAGTTTATTTTTCTGGAACCGCTATTTTATTTGGTGTTTTACCAGTAGAAATCATGCAAAATTCTCCAGCTCCATTTATTGATGCCGCAGAAAAGATAGGAGGTAAATATATGGCTTCTTTTGTAGGTCTGGGAACAATAATAGCAGGAATTGGGGCATTAAATGGGTGGATTTTAATGACTGGACAAATGCCTATGGCAGCTTCAAAAGACAAATTATTTCCAGAAGTATTTGGAAAACAAAATAGCAAAGGAGTCCCACTTTTAGGTTTAATAATAGGTAGTGTTTTAACCTCTTTTGTAATGCTGATGAACTATAATGATTCCTTGGTAAATCAGTTTGAGTTTCTTATTCTTTTATCTACATTTATTTGTCTTGTCCCATATCTTTTCACAGCCGCTTCCTTTTCACTAATTTCTTTGAGGAATTTTCAAAATGGAAAACTTATTAAAAATATTATTATTTCAGTGTTTGGATTTTTATTCAGTATTTGGGCTATTTATGGATCTGGAAAAGAAAGTGTATTCTACGGATTTATACTCCTTCTATCAGGAATCCCTCTTTATGTATATATCAAATGGAAAAATAATCGCTCTCTTTAGTACTAAAAAGAAAACAAGTATCCTATTGTTAAACTATAAAACCCTGTAGAAGATAGTGTTTCTTTTTTTAGAATATCCCTTGGAAAATTAATACTATATGATACTTCAGCGCTAAGTCTATTTATCTCCATATAGACAGGAAATCTAAATTGTGTGTTTATAAGTCCAAAACGTGTTTGCTCCGACTCCAAAAATTCCTCATAAAAGTAATATTCAGGATTTATATTCTCCTCGCTTAAAATAAAACTTACCCTTGGATTAAAATTCAGGCTAAATTGTTCTTCCTGATAAGACCTTTTGCCGATTAATTCTGCTATTCCGTCTATATAATTATCTTTATTAGACTCTCCAATTATGTTAAAGGAGTATAAGGCGTTTGTAGTAACTTGAAAAAAAGATTCCCCACCAAAAAAATAATTTGAGTTAATATTTAAAAAAAAGTTTTCGTCATTTGAAAAATAACTCCCGCCAAGAACTAATGAATTGACAAAATTCTCTGAATTCTCTGAATAAAAATATCTGCTATAACTAGTGTTGAAATTTATCTTTTCGCTTAGGGTTTTAATGCTGAAATAATATCCCATAGAAAGAGCAGTTAAATCCCATGAAGGAATTACCTCACTTAAATAAATCCCTGTTAAAGTGGCAAAAAATCCTTTTGTGTTAAGATATGTTATCTGAGGAGAAAAATTAAATTGATCTACTGATGTTTCCCTGCCAGAAAAAAATGTATTGCTATTATAGTTTAGGCTTGAATAAATAAAATTTGTATTTGTTTTTTCAAGTAGATCGCCATAAAATAATTCATCTATTATCTCTTCGGCTTCTTCTGATAATTTGTTTTCTTGAGAAAAACTTGTGTAGGGTATCAGCAAAAAGAGGAAAACAAAATTTTTCAAAAATCGCTTATTTGGAGCAGCTAAAATATAATTTTAATTGACTGCTTTGAAATAATGTTTAACGATTCCCGCGATTATTTTTTGGTAAAGGTCTTTTTTTCCTTCTTTCCATTTCCCCAGCTTTAAGACGGCTCCCCCTTGGATCTCCTTGTCTTATCTTTGAATACTTCCTTTTTAAATCATTTAGTTCCTTTCGTTGCTTATCAGAAAAATTTGATTTTACAGTATGAATAAGGTTTTTTACCCTAACATCTGCTTTATTAAGAATATCTCTCTGAGATGGAGTAAATGTTTTTATTAACATCTCTCTTTTTTTTAAAGAGGAGAGTGTATTATTTTTTAAAATATCTAATTGTTTTTTTGACAGAGTCCCTCTAAATAATTCTCTAGATCTTTTTATATTATCCAATTCAGAAGTAATTTGATTTTTTTGTTCCTGTGATAAAGTTTTCATCGTATTAAAAAGCCTTACTTCTATTCCTGGTTGAGGAGGGCCTTGCCTTATTTGAGAATAAGTAAAGGAAATAATGCTTGAAAAAAAGATATATAAAAATATTTTTCTCATTAGCTCATTCTTTAATCGTTGTATATTTATTCATCTATAATTTGATTTGCAACATGCATATTAAAAAAATAGTCGACTTCCTGATCTTCTAAAAACAAAGATTCAAGCATAGTAGAAGATTCAATTTCCACAATCTCTTCTTTTGAAATTTTATAGATAACTTCATCCGCTTTATATATAGAAGAATTATCTTGATAATTAAAGTAAGTAACCCCGAGTAAAACTAATACAGTTGCAGCGACAGCAAACCCAATCCTTTTTTTAGGAAAAAAATTAACCCATGAGATTGTTTTACTTTCCTGTTTGTTTAGAGTCACTTTTTTTGAAAAAACTTCCTGCCAAATTTGCTCCTTGCTTTGAGAAAATTTAATGTCACCTTTTTTTAAAAATCTGTTCATTTTACTATCATCCATATTAATCTATTTTTTCCCTGCCTCTAATTTAATATATTTCCAAGCTTGGGTCATCCTTTTTTCTACTGCCTTGATACTAAGGCCTAAATAATTAGCTATTTCCGATATGGTAAGACCATCCATTTTATTCATCAAAAATACGCTTCTTTGCCTTTCTCCTAATCCTGACAAAATTAATTGCATTTTTTTTCTATACTTGATTATTTCTTCATTTCCGTTTTCAGCTTCATTAGACTTTATTTCAAAATGTTGATTAGCAAATTCTCTTTCTCTTTTTTTCTTTCTCCAATGATTAATAAACTCCTCTGTTGCCATTTTATATAACAAGGCCTTAATATTTTTTTTATATAAAAAATCTTTTTTTTTCCATAGTTTTAAAAAACAGTTTTGAGCAACATCTGTTGCCAAAGCTTCATCTGAACACCTATAATAAATATACCTTCTGATACTGTCAAAATATTTGTCATAAAGATTTTTAAATTCACTTTCTTTCAAAACTTAATCTTATAAATCACCCCTCCAAAATATTTTGAAGGAGTGACATTTCAAACCAAATAAATAAAGATTTAACATTATCTTCCCTTAGGCCCATTATTTGATTGCCCCTGAGAAGCTCTTTCTCTCAATTTTTCTTTTATCTCCTTCATCTCCTCCTCACTGTTAACTGTAACTATTTTTCCATCCCCAAAATCAAGGTCTACAGGATAAACTAATTTTGGTTTCTCTTTTGAATCAGGGTTTTCATCATACCATGATTTGATAAGAGCCTTTAACTCCTCCTTATCTTTTGCACTAATTGTTGATCCATCTGGCATTAAATAACTGATTGGGAAAACAAACTTGAAAGGTTTCTTGCTGCGCTGTCTTTCTTTTATTTTTTTTCTAAGTTTCTTCATCTCTTCCTCACTGTTAACTGTGACTCTTTTCCCGTCCCTAAATTCAAGATCTACAGGATAAACTAATTTTGGTTTCTCCTTTGAATCAGGGTTTTCATCACGCCATGCTTTGATAAGAGACTTTAGCTCCTGCTTATCATTTGCTGTAATTGTTGATCCATCTGCCATTTCAAAACTTACTGGGAAAACAAACTTGAAGGGGTTCCTTTTCTTTTTCCTTTTTTCCTTTTCTGATTTTTTGTCCTCTGAGACCAATTCTCTACCGTTTTTATTAAAATAAACCTCATTTTTATCTGCAACATATAAAGGAGAGTAATCAATCATTTTTACCTCATACCCTAAATCTTCAACCTTGAAAGAAATATCTGCTGTCATTGTTTCATAATCTTCATTAATAATAGTCTTTGCAGATGAGGGCAATTGGTTGTAATCGATCTCTTGTTTCTCAGATGATTTTGCAATTGCTTCTATCAGTGCATCATCAGACATTTTGTCCAAAATATCAAAGCCATCGATATCTTTGTTGCAAGAATATAGAATCACTGCTAAAACAAAAAGCCCTTTTAAAAGGGTCGATTTAAATAAGTTTAAAGTTTTCATATCAAATAAATTTTAAGTTTTTGTTTATAGACCAATTTCAAAAATTAACCCCCTACTTTTTTCAAAATAATTTTAATTTTATATAAATATAAATGTTTTATTTTCGTTTTTTTCTATTGAAAAGATCTGATACATTAATAAAAGATAAAAGATTGAAGGTTATTATTTTTTTGCTATTCGTTTTTTTTTCATGTTCTAAAAATAATTCCTCTGAAAAGGCCTTGGGGATAGATGAAATTTTAGAATCCTTTGAGGAATATTCTCAAGAATCCAGTCATTCATCAGATTACATCTATGCCCAAAATAAATTACACAGATTTGACCTTTACCTGTCAGAACTAAATTTAGACAAAATCGATTCTGCTCCTGCAGATGAAAAATATGTTGAAGGGTCTCTTGTTTTTGAAAATAAGGTCATAAAAAAAGTTGGAATAAGATATAAAGGATCTATTGGCGCTTGGGTTGGATGCCTCTCTAGTTCAGATTGGACAAATCCAAGTGGTTATAAAACTTGCCCAAAACTTTCAATGAAAATCAAAATTAATTGGCTATCAGGAGACGAAACTTTTTACGGATTAAAAAAACTTCAATTTCATTCACAAAATTTAGATGATTCTAAAATGCATGAGCGACTGGGATACTGGATGTTTAGAAATTTTGGTGTTACTGCTCCAAGATCTAATCATGCAGTTTTATATATAAATGGAGAATTTAATGGCTTATTTGCTAATACAGAAAATATTGATGGTCCTTTCACAAATAAACATTTTGAAGATGGTGATGGCAATCTATATAAAGAAGTTTGGCCAATTAATAACATGGGTGAGGTAAATTCAGAATCATATTTTAAAGAGGGACTTAAAACAAATGAAGAAATAGCGGATGTGTCTAAAATATTAAAATTTGGAAGTGAAGTTGAAAACATCTCTGAAGCAGACTTAAACACAGTCATTAATAGTTGGATAGACAAAGATCTGTTTTTGAAAACAATTCTAGTAGACAGGAGAATAGCTAATGATGATGGGTTCTTACATTGGTATAATGATGAGGATGATACTTACTCAAATCATAACTATTATTGGTATGAAGATCCAAACAATGATAAGGTGCAAATAATTCCATGGGATCTTGACAATGCTTTTGAAAATATCGCCTCTGATAGAAATCCTGTCACGCCAATCAAAGATAAATGGAATGAAACAAGTTCAAACTGTAATGGTTTTAGATATGGCCCTCTTCAAATAAAACAAAGATCAGCAGCATGCGATAAAATTATTGGAAGCTACTCAATCTATAAAGACAGATATGATGAATTAGATCTTATATTCAAACAACAATATTTCAATCTAAATAAAATAAATACTCTTTTGTCAGAATGGTCAGATCAAATTGAAACCGCAGTTCAAAAAGCCAATAATAAATTTCCCAATGATGAAGCAAGTGTTTTTAGGTGGAAACAAGCCATCGGAAATCTAAAATCTGACATTGAAAGTTCACTTAAATAAATTAAGCTTTTCTATTTTAGAATAACTTTTCGCTCTACTGGATTAAAAGGGGTCTTAATCAAATTACCACTACTGTCTAGCAGCTCTAATTTTATAATAACGTCACCTAAAGGGAGTCCTTCAATGTAATAGGGAACCCACTCATCAATTAAAAACTCTTCTCCATTAATAGTTGCTCTGACTTTATTACCTTCTGGAGATATCCCTGTATTAATCAAATAAAAATCAAGGAGTATTTTCTTTGTGTCATCTCCTTCGTATGTTCCCTTAGGTCTACTATAAAACATAAGTGGCGATGATAAATCAATTGAATCTTCTTTTTGTTCTTTAGTATTTAACTGAATTAATGAAAATGCCTCAGTATTTTTTAGCGACTCATGGTATGATCTTGAAAGAAAGGATAAGATTACATTGTTTCCTTGATCAAGAGTCTTATCAAAATTGGAGTCATAGTGTGCAGAGTAAGGGCCATTGTTTAAAACAAAATGAATGTGTTGCCCTTTTCCAGAATTAGCCAAACCATTTTCTTTAGCATTAGCTGTCTGAGCTCCCAATTCATAATTTTCTACGTTAAAATTAAAATTAATTTCTCCGTTTTCGTTACTGTTTAAATTATTTTCATCTATAGATAATCTTGCTCCTCCAAAGGCAGGAGATCCCTTCAGCTTAGAAAGGGTGATTTTATTTTCATTTGATTGATTGTTTTTTTCCTTTTCTTGATTTTTACATGAAATAATTAAAAGTAAAATCAATATTATAATCTTATTTTCTTTCATAATTTTTTATTACTATAATTCAGATTTTTCTATAGTTTCAGTAGTTTCAGCTTCTAGTTTTAGTTGAGACTCACCAGATGTTATTTTGGTTATATCTTTGTCGATTTTTTTAAATTCCTGTGAGCTACTGTTATAATGATTTTGTGTAGCTCCTAATGACTTGCCTAACTTTTGATGATACTCTTGGTATGCATTTAGATGAGATGACAATTGTTGAACCCATTTGATTATATCCTTAATCCCACTTTCCATCTGTAGATTTCTATATCCTTTGACAATAAGCTGAAGATGCGCCCAAAAAGTATGTGGAGACGTAATTATAACTTTTTTTCGAAAGGCATATTCATTTAAATCAATCTGATTAATGTTTACATTTCCGACCTTATAACTCAAGATGTCTTGAAACAAAGCTTGTGCAGGTATAAACATATAGGCATAATCAATTGTCCCTTCATTTGGTTTTATGTATTTAGCCGTCTCGTCAATCCTATTTCTAATATCCTTTTTAAATTTCTTTTCTAAATCTGCTAATTCATCTTTGTCAGTACATTCAATCATTTTATTATAATTAGCCAAAGGGAATTTAGCATCCACAGGAATAATATATTCTCCTGCTTTTAAAACAGCATCCACGGTTTCATTATTTTTGAATGAATATTGCATTTGATAAAGCTCTGGCGGGAGAACATTCCCTATGAGATGTTCTAATTGAATTTCTCCTACAATCCCTCTTTGCTTTGGATTGGCAAGAATCTTTTCTAATGTTTTCATTTGATTTGCAAAACCAAGAACCTGTTTATTTGTCCCGGCTATCTTTTCAAGCTCTCCTGTAACATCTTTTATTACTTTATTTGATTCTTTAAATTGCTCTGTCATATTAGTAGATGAAGTCTTATGAAAATCATTCATTTGCTTATTTATTTCCTTTAATCTTGACTCCATCTCTGTCCTACTGTCCTTCGAATTAGAATCTATTTCTTTCCTGATGTCTTGAATTTGGGATGTCAAAGATTCAGAAAACTTCATGAGATCATTAGTTGAAGAATTATTTACACTATTCCTTAAGTTATAAACTACATAAAGAAGGGCTAGTACTAAAAAACTTAAAAAACCTAATATAATTTCCACAATCAAATTTAATCAAAACTTGAGTATATTTAGGAATCACAAAATTTTTATTGATGAAAAAAATAATTCCACTACTAGTTCTATTGATCTTTAGCTGTAAAAGATCAACTGAAGAAGCAAAAACAACTCCCGAAGCTGAGGAAGAAAAAAATTATACTGAAGCTTATAGTCTTTCAAAAGTTTGGTTAGAGGCACAGTTAGAATATGAATCAATCCCTGGACTAACAATGTCTGTTATTCAGAATGAAAGGATAGCTTGGAGTATTGCTCTTGGCGTTTCAGACAACCAAACAGCTTTGAAACAATCCTCTCTTTTTAGTATTTGTTCTATTTCAAAACTTTTTACTTCTATCGCAATTATGCAATTAGTTGAAAAGGGCCAAATAAAATTGGATGATCCTATTTCTTTGCACTTGCCTTTTTTTAATCTAAAGCAGCAATACTCTGAAAGTGGGCCAATCACTATTGCAAATATTTTAACCCATTCTTCAGGACTCCCAAGAGAATCAAACCACCCTTATTGGTCACAACCAAATTTTGATTTCCCAACAAAAGAAGAAGTTATTGGAGAATTGGCTAAACAAGAAACACTTTACCCGGCTGATAAATATTATCAATACAGCAATTTAGGCCTTACCCTTTTAGGTTATTTAGTTGAAGAAGTCTCAAAACAATCATATAACAATTACATTAAAGAGAATATACTTGATCCGATAGGGATGAATCAAACAAGAACCTATATGGACATTCGAAAATACGGTGCTGATCTAGCCTTGGGTTATAGTTCAAAAAAAAGAAATGGCTCGCGTGATTTGGCTCCTTTCTTTAGTGCTAATGGAATTGACCCTGCCGCAGGATTTAGCTCCAATAGTATTGATTTAGCAAAATTTGCCCTCTGGCAATTGAATCTTTTGTCAGGAATTGAAAGCCCCATCCTGAAAGCAGAAACTCTGAAAAAAATGCATACGACTCAATTAAATGATACATTAACAGATGTAAAGAGAGGATATGGTTTTGGAGTATATGGGGAAGATTCTGAAAGAAGAGTTGGCCATGGAGGGTCTTGTCCCGGATATAGATCTGTTCTATCTATTGACACTAAAAGGAATAGGGCTTTTGCTGTAATGATTAATGCTAATGGAACAAATCCTTCAAAATATGCTAATGGAGTAAGTAAAATTTTGGATAAGGTTAATTTAAAAAAAGATCAAAAGCCTCATAAATTTGCTGATGTTGAGGGCTTTTATAATGTTCAGCCTTGGGGAGGGGAAAACTACATCTCATCTTGGGGAGATGAAATTGCTCTGCTATCAATACCAAATCAAGAAGCTTCATTTAGTCGTTTTAAACAAATAGAAGAAGATCATTTTAGGCGCATATTAAAAAATGACAGTCTTGGGGAGGCTCTATACGTTTTAAGAAACGATCAAGGTCAAGTTACAGGTTTTAAACGCCACCAAAACATATACGAGTATATATCAGACAGGTAGTAAATCAAAAAACCCCTTGAAAACAAGGGGTTTTTTATAATTAAATTCAAGGACTCAACTTAATTACTCATCATCATCTACTCTTGCAAAAGTTAAAGTCTCGGTTACTTCAACTGTTGTCTCAGTATAAGTACCATCTGCATTTTGCTCTGTGTAAGTATCAGTATACCCTCCCGTAACTTGCAAATCTGTTTCTGTAAGTGTTGCAATGTCATAAATTCCGTATTCATCCGGTGAATCGGGATCTGAAAAATAAACTTTCATCTTAGTTTGACTAGCATTATGCCAATCCCAAGATGAAACTTCGACATTTAGAACTGAACCGTCTGCAGCAAGTGCCACAACTGAATATGTTCCAAAATCAGAGAAAGTAACAAAAAGCCTGTCCGCATCGGTACATTCTCCATCACTGCCAGAACCATCAGCTGTTCCATCTCCATCACCATCATGGCAACTTTTAACATCCTCTATAGTATCTCCATCACTTGATTCAAAACCCGTTAACTCCCATTTGCCAATTAATTTTGCGTGATTACTAATTGCAGATGAACTGGTTGCTTCATCCATAGGTTCTTCTTTTTCACAAGTAACACTCCCAGGTAATGAAGCTTGACAAACTTCAAGCGCTTCTGGCAATGTTAACTCAATATCAAATGTTGCATTAATGGTTCCGGCAGTTTCTGTTACAACAATATTTGTAATTCTTGCAATTTGAACGATAGACGTTCCTGCATCAAAATCTAAATCGACACTCTCAACAGTGCCATCTGCTGCTTCATTGAGAGTATAAGGCCCAAAAACTGTGCCTTTGCCTCCATCCGGTAAATTAAGTGAAAGAATGTAAGTATCATCATTCCATTCGAGAAAATCATATGAACATGAAGATTTAGATGATCCAGCTATATTCCAGCGCCCATAAATAGTCTTTTTAGCCTGGGTTGGTGTTTGATCAGCAACATTTCCTATAGAATTAAATCCTTGAGTTGCACTGTAATCTATTCCTTCAAGAGCCTCTTGTGCAAAAGCTAGACTAGCTTGTAACGCGTCAATGTCAACACTTGCTGCAGCAATAAGAGCAGTTGCATTATTCAGAGCTGTTTGTGCTGCTGATAATTGTTGTGAAAGGCTTGAGTTTGCAGTATTTGCTGAGCCTATTTGCCCTTCTAACGTAGTTATATTCGCTTGCAATGTTTGAATAGTTTGTTCAAGTTGTGAAATCTGTGATTGTAAATCATCTGTAACATCTTTTGAACAGGAAACCATCAAAAATGCTATGAGAGTAAAAATTTTTATTTTTTTAGACATAATCTTTTTTTATTATAAAATCAATTTACAACTAAAATAATAAAATTTTACTTTTTTGTATATTTAATTAGCTAAACCTTATAAGTGATGAAAAAATGTATCTGTTTAATAATTAGCATCTTAATTTTCCCCTGGAGCAATGCACAAGAAAATAAAGGCTTTTATGGTCAAGAATTGCCTTCATTAGATATGACATTAGATTTAAGTCAGTTCTGCGGCTCTGAATACGATGCTGATGGATACCAAATCCGCCTATGTCTGCCTTTTAGTATTACCGTACCTGAGGGGGCCCGGCTCATAAGTAATGAAACATGGGATACGCGAATTACTCAAAGAGAAAATGAAGATGATAGGGAACGAAACTTTAGTATTAATATTAGTGAAGAAACTCCTCCTCCATACAGGGAATGGAAAAGCAAAGAAGCTTTAATCAAGGAACATAAAGAGGCATGGCAAGAGGGGGGGGCTTTAAATTCAAATTTTAGGGGATTTACTTATGAAGATGAAGACGGGGTCATTATTAGAGCTAAATTTTGGGGGTCCATTTGGAATGAAGACGGGAGCATGAAAGAATTTGAATATCATTTTTTCTTTGCTGCAGATAATGGAGAAGTGTCTTTTACCTTTGAAAACCAAAGAGGCTATATGTATTCAGAGGCTGAAATTAGACTGATGTATGAATCGCTTAAAACCATCAAGTGGAATGAGTAATTCATAAAAAAATAAGGTAAATTTGATTCGTGATTACAAAACAACAAGTAGAAAATGCTCAAAACACATGGGGTGATGGCGTAGTTAAAATAGGATCGTTAAAAGATGATAGATCTGCATGTGAAGACTTTGCAAATAAATTTATTGATGATTTATATGCTTTTGAATTAGGTACAGTATCATTTAAACCAACTAAATGTTCTATACAGCAATTTAGACCTACAAAACCAGAAGCATTATCTTATTTTATTGCAGGTGATCATCGCGCTTGTGAGGAAGATAAGGGCTTTGCTATTCAGCCATGGATTAAAGTTAGATTTGATAATTCTAATTTAATTATAGAAGAAAACCGTGCCATAGCTATGGGCAATTATTTTTTTACTGATATTGATGGCAACGAGGCCAAAGTAGAATACACCTTTGGATATAAATTAATTAAAGGGGCGCTGAAAATTGACTTACATCACTCCTCTTTTCCATTTGACCCTAACAAATAACTAATAATAAAAAACATACTCTCCAAAATATGACTCTTCATTAATTAATTAGAGTTTGTATTCCCTTTTAAACACCTAGTAAAAAAAGGGAAATCATCTGTAACGACATAATAGTAAATCCCATCAGGGAATTCAGGAGTAACTCCAAATCGACCATTACACCTATCTAAATCTCCAAGTCCTTCAACATATT
>Ga0208766_1000951_pt1 | contig 15871 bp, 14 predicted proteins | sample ETN01SmetaG_3_FD_185792 | JGI IMG/M metagenome (GOLD analysis project Ga0208766, IMG submission 185792) | Marine microbial and viral communities from oxygen minimum zone, Eastern Pacific Ocean - ETNP2014F12-01SV263 (SPAdes) (version 2) | ecosystem: Environmental > Aquatic > Marine > Oceanic ... | reverse complement strand
TCTGGAGTAGTAGGAGTAATTAAAGCACTCATAGTGCTGTTTGTTTTCGTTAATATCGTATATTCCACGGGTTTTGACCCAATTGGTGGAATCGTAGATCTAGTAAATACATTTCTAGATGGCGGATTTGCAGGCTTACTCGCTTTGCTGGTTTTTCTCTCGTTTCTAAGCTAATAATACAGGAAAGATCAATTAGAGATTTTTCTTTTCCTGACAACAGGAGGAAACTATGCTGAAAGGCTTGCAAAACCTAAATGAATGGCTAGGACAAATTACTGATGTTGCTAAGACGTTGGTCGTTATTGGGATTATCGTGGGAATCTTGTTTGATGACTTTTTTGGAGTCATTGCTGGACTGGGACGTATAATGTCTCAGTTTGGAGATGCAGGATTTGCTGGAATATTATCATTAGCGATTCTTGTAATGTGGTACGACAAAAAATAATACTAATTTGAAATCCGTAATTGCGCCCCATTTTTTGGGGCGCAATTGTTTTTACTACTGATGCGAAACTGCCATACTTTAAAAAGTGTGGTATTTTTTTATGAAAAGTTATAACTCTATATATGTACTATAAAATTTCCCTTTTTATTCTGTTATCAACCATCGCAAATGGAGATATCCATGTTTTTAATAGAAGTGCTGGTACAGAATCAGAAATAAAAACACTCTCAAATGAAAAGCCAACATATATTTCTGTAAAGGACCTAGCAAAATCATTTACCTCGAAGTTATATGAGAATACTGAGAGAAAAAAACTTGTTCTATACATATCTGGATTTAAAGTAAAAATTTCTGGGAACAGCAGTTATATAATTATTGATGATAATGCTTATCAAATGCCACAAATCACACAGGTTCATTCAGATGATCTTTATATACCCGCTCAATATTTTCTTAATATATTAAAATCAACAATACTTCCTGGAATCAACTATAATTCAAAAAAAGAATTATTGGAGATTGATATTATTCGGTTCAACATTACAGATATCAACATTGATGTTAAATCGAATGGTACCATCATTCATCTTTCTACAAAAAAACCATTTTCCGAAAGGAATATAAGTTCCTTTATAAATAAACATGGTTGGTATTATTTAACCATTGCTGGAGCGGTTATTGATACTACAAGAATAAATACCGGTTTGAATCGTGGTGTAGTACGTCAAATTGAATCAGATCAGATAGGCAAAACGGCCCAAGTTGCATTTAAATTAGGATCGAAGGTAATAAGCCATGATTGGTACCAAAGCCTAGATCCAAATGAAATCATAATAACATTACGTACTCCACTAGGTCAAATTGATAATCATATTGAAGATGTCAAAGAGAGATGGAGGCTGGACACTGTTGTTTTAGATGCTGGTCATGGAGGAAAAGATCCTGGTTCTCAAGGGAAATATGGTACTAAAGAGAAAGATGTTGTACTTGATATTACAAAACGAGTTGGAAAATTATTAGAAAGGGCAGGGATTAAAGTTGTTTATACTCGAGATGAAGATGTCTTTATACCTCTGATTGAAAGAACAAAAATGGCAAATGATGCTAATGGGAAATTATTTGTTAGCATACATGCAAATTCAAACCCCAATCGAAAGATTCAAGGGTTTGAGACATATCTACTTCGTCCAGGTAAAAGTGAGGATGCAATTGAAGTTGCATCACGAGAAAATGCTGTGATAAAACTTGAAGAAAAACCAAGTCAATATGAAAAATTAACAGGTGAAAGTCTAATTATGGCAACAATGGCACAAAGTATGTTTATGAAAGAGAGCGAAGACCTTGCCTCAATCATTCAGATGGAATTAGATAAAAGACTTAATACTCCAAATCGTGGAGTGAAACAAGCAGGGTTTTATGTGTTAATTGGCGCCTCTATGCCAAATGTATTAGTTGAGGTAGGGTATTTATCGAATCCAAGTGAAGAAAAAAAATTAAAACAAACAAATCATAAAAAACAAATTGCAGAAGCAATCTTTACTGGCATAAAACACTTCAAACATTCAAGAGAAAAAGTGCTTACTGGAGAATAATTAATGGATAATAGACCCATAGGTGTTTTTGATTCTGGTGTTGGTGGATTAACTGTAGTTAACGCAATAGTCAAGCACCTACCAAGAGAAACGATTTATTACGTTGGTGATACTGCAAGAGTTCCCTATGGTAATAAAAGTCAAGATCGAATTCAACAATATTCAAAAGAAATAGTAAAATGGTTGATTAAACAGGATTGTAAAATGATAGTAATTGCCTGTAATACAGCATCCTCTTTGGCCATTGAATATTTAAATAAAGAATTTTCAATACCCATTGTTGGAGTCATTGACCCCGGGGTAAATCATGCTATCAGCATAACTAGAAAACCTTATATAGGCGTATTGGGAACACATGCAACCATTCAATCTGATTCATATGGAGAGAGATTAAGGTCGATAGACCCCCAATTACAGGTTATATGCCAAGCCTGTCCTTTGTTTGTCCCATTGGTTGAGGAAGGTTTGATAACTGGAGATATTCCCACATTGATTGCGAGGTTTTATCTAGAGCATTTTAAAAATAGAGACGTTGATACTGTTATTCTTGGTTGCACACATTACCCAATATTAGAACGGATTATTCGAAAGGTTTTGGGAGAGGAGATTAAATTGGTTGATTCAGGAAAGTCAACTGCAGGAGTTGTGGAAAATATTTTAAATGAAAATCTATTAGTATCAGATAATAAAAAAGGAAAGATTTATTCTTTTGTTACAGATTCAAAAAATGAATTTGAGAAAGTGATCAAGAAATCCTTAGCCCAATTATTTAAAATAGATATAACTTCAACTACGCTCATTGACCTTCACTGATTTTTCCGAAACTCTAGAGTCCCTATATTTACTACAAAGGCATGGGATAAAAATGGGGCTCGACCATACATTCCGTCTTTTAGAATTTTTAAAGAATCCGCAAAATAATTTAAGAATAATTCACATTGCTGGGACCAATGGAAAAGGTTCAACATCATCAATAATATATAGCATTCTTAAGCAACATGGATACAAGGTCGGTCTTTATACATCTCCTCACTTAATCAGTTTTAATGAACGTATTCGAATAAATGGCATTCCAATATCAGATCAAGAAATATTATCATTTATGATTCGTATGGGTCCCGCTATAAAAAATATTAAGTCTACATTTTTCGAGGTCACTACAGCAATGGCATTAGATCATTTCAATCAACATCAGGTTGATGTTGCAGTAATTGAAACAGGCTTAGGAGGAAGGTTGGACTCAACAAATGTAGTTAATCCTGCCCTAACAATAATGACCCCTATTTCTATTGATCATATTGATATTCTTGGTAATACAATTGAAGAAATAGCGAATGAAAAAGCAGGAATTATTAAACATGGTGTAACTTTAATTACGTCTAGGCAAAAACAATCTGTTTTAGAAGTGTTAAAAAATAAGGCCCAACAAAAAAACGCTCATATTCGTATGTCAGATGAGCCTTCAAATGTCGAGATAACATCAAATGGAACAATTTTTGAATTATTTGAACAAAAATTTCATATTTCTTTGATCGGAGGGTACCAAGCGAACAATGCTGCATTGGCAATAACATCATCATTACAATTTGATAAAACCATAACCCATAAAACAATATTTTCGGCCCTCAAAAGTGTATCTTGGCCTGGAAGACTTCAATCTGTTTCGGATGGGATATATTATGATGTTGCTCATAATAGTCATGGGATCAAATCACTATTCAATACTCTTAATACAATATTTCCAAAATCTGGTTTTTATGGCTTACTTTGTTTAAAAGGGGACAAGGATATCCAGAGTTTTTCAAAATATTTCAATCTTCAGTTTAAAAAACTTTTTGTCACAACTGATAGTGAAGGTCTATTATTAAAGCCACTAGAGTTATCAAAAAAATTAAAAGATTTAAATGTTGATAATTTTCCATTGGATAGCATAGGCGCGGGGATTGATAGAATGAATCAGGTCAAAGAGCCAAATGACATAATATTAATTTTTGGAACACATTATATTGCAAAAGAGGTTTTTCAGAAATTTGAAATTTCTTTTGACTCAGGAGTAATTTAATGTAACTTCAATCAGTTCAGGTGTGTCCCCAGAGCTTTAAATTTTATTTTCCAATAAATTTTTATACGAGTTTTAATTATATGAATCTTAATGAATTACAGTCTCTAAATATTCGTGAACTTAATGAAGTAGCGCAAAAATTGTCTATTGAAGGTGGTGTTGCAGGTCTTAATAAGCAGGAACTAATTGTAAAAATTTTAGAAACTCATGCTAAAAAAGATAATTCTTTCTCTGCGCGAGGTGTATTAGAGGTGATGCAGGATGGATATGGTTTTCTTCGCTCCCCCGATTACAATTATATGCCAGGGCCAGATGATATTTATGTAAGCCCTTCCCAAATAAAACGATTTGGTATGAAAACTGGCCATCTAGTTTCTGGTCAGATACGACCTCCAAAATCAAAAGAACGTTTTTATGCTTTACTAAAAGTTGAAACAGTAAATGACAAACCAGTAGACAAACTTAAAGATATAATTCTATTTGATAATTTTACCCCCCTTTATCCTGAAGAAAAATTTAGTCTAGAAACAAAATCGACTGACCTCTCCATGAGGATTATGGATTTAATTTCTCCAATTGGCAAAGGCCAACGTGGACTTATTGTTGCTCAACCGAAAACGGGTAAAACAGTGTTACTGCAAAAATTAGCCAATTCGATTAGCGGCAACCACCCTGAGACAAAGAGAATTGTTCTCTTGATTGATGAACGACCGGAAGAGGTCACCGATATGAAAAGAAATGTAGATGCAGAAGTTATTAGTTCTACATTTGATGAACCACCGGAGCGCCATGTCTCTGTTGCAGATATGGTATTGCAAAAAGCGAAGAGAATGGTAGAATATGGTGATGATGTTGTTATTTTACTTGATAGTATAACACGTCTCGCAAGAGCACATAATGCCGTTATACCCCATAGTGGGAAAATTCTGTCAGGTGGTGTTGACTTTAATGCCCTGAAAAAACCAAAACAATTTTTTGGTGCAGCAAGAAATACTGAAGAAGGTGGGAGTCTCACAATAGTGTCTACGGCTTTAATTGATACAGGCAGTAGGGCAGACGAGGTTATTTTTGAAGAATTCAAAGGTACTGGGAATATGGAGTTGGTATTGGATAGGAGATTAAGCGATAGAAGATTATATCCAGCTTTTGATATTATTCGTTCAGGCACACGCAAAGAAGAGTTGTTATTAAATCGTACAGAATTAGGCAGGATGTGGATACTGCGTAAATTATTAAACGATATGAAGGTTGAAGAAGCGATGGAGTTTATGCAAGACAGAATGAAACGGACAAAGAATAATAAAGAATTTCTTGAGACTATGAGCCAATAAATTTTTTTTGGAATAATTTATAAAATATATGAGTGATAGTATTCCTGATATAAAATCAGTTGTAGTTAGGGTTATCACAAATAAACCCGTTCGTAAAACCCCCTACCAGGTAAAAGGGGTATTTATGCGTCAATATCCAGATGAAGAGATCATACCCATGTTGGATGGGTCTTACCGAGATCGTTTTCTTTACCCAAGAGTCCAGGTAAAAATCTTAAATGAGCAGATTTATCTTATTGGCACAAAAGAAGGTGTTGATTCCGTTATGGAATTTCATAAAAAACTAGAAACACTTAACTTTGGAAACATTACTTTTCAAGTACAAGATTGCGAAGTTGAGGTTTCCAGTAATCAAATCATTCCCTCTGAAAAATTACTTCGATATAAATTTCTTACACCGTGGGTTGCACTTAATCATATGACAGGTGGAAAATATAAATTTTTAACAAATCAAAAAAAACCATCATACTTGAATAAGTTACTAGGGCAAAATATAATTTTTTTGGCAAATGAAGTAGGAGTAGTTCTTGATAAGGATATTTTGACAAAAGTTAAAGTATCAAGTTTATTTCCAAAACCTGTAGATGAGAATAAGTGGGGCGCATTTGTAGGTGAATTTAAAACAAACTTCATTTTACCGAATTACATTGGGCTTGGCAATGGAATCACACGTGGGTTTGGCACCATTTATGGCATGTTTAACTCAGAAACCTTTTCCTATGATGAAGAAGAATTAAAAAAAGATGTTGATGAAGATGAACCAGATATTCTAGAAGATAAAGATGGTGTTGATAGCATTTCCGCATCTGATGTACCTAAGCCTAGAAGGAAAAGACATGTAAAAACAAAAAAGAAAAAATTTGATTCTAAAGGAAAACAAAGAAAACCCCATCAAAAAAAGAAAAAATTCTCAAACAATAATCAAGGGATGTCAAAAGGTCATCATCATAATAAGAAAAATCGAAAAATATCAAAACATAGACATTTAATTTCTGATGATTTTGATATTGAAGAAGATAATGGCAATGTTATAAATGAATCCAACGATAATAAAAAAGATGACCAGAGATTTAACACAGAAAAACACCATAAGAAGCAACATAAATTTTGAAATATAAACTTGCAGACCGAGTAGAAAGAATCCAGCCATCATTTACTTTACAAATGGCAACTGTTGCTGCTGAAATGAAATCAAAAGGTATAGATGTAATCAATTTTTCTGTTGGTGAACCTGATTTTAATACTCCTAGCCATATAATTGATGCTGGAAAAGAGGCCATGGATAAAGGATATACAAAATATACAGCTGGCCCTGGAATGATTGAATTCAGAGAGGCAATATGCGAAAAGTTAGAACGAGAAAATGGAATAGTTTATAAAAAAGATAATATTCTTGTTTCAAATGGAGAAAAACAAAGCCTTTCAACAGCATGTCAAGCCTTATTTGAAAAAGGGGACAAGGTGATTGTTTTTAAACCTTATTGGGTATCTTTCCCCGAGTTTATTCGTCTTGCTGATGCTGAACCATTATTGATAAATACAATTTCTGAAAAGAATTTTGAACCTGACTTTGAAGATTTAATGTCTAAGAATCTTGATGATGTTAAAGGTCTCATTCTGAATTCACCTTCCAATCCCACGGGTGGCATATGGAGCGCTGATGCATTGATAAAATTATTGCAAATGGCAAAAGAAAAAAAATGGGTTGTTATATCAGATGAATGCTATGAGCGTTTGGTTTATGAAGGTGAATTCATTAGCACAGAGAAAATAAATAGAGATCATGAAATTAATGCTACAGTTCTTACCTGCCTGAGTCTATCTAAAACCTATGCAATGACTGGATGGAGAATTGGATATTCTGCGGGTCCAGTTAAGATAATAAAGGCAATGTCAAAAATTCAGGGTCAAGCAACCTCATGTGCAAATTCTATTGGGCAAAAGGCGGGGATTAAAGCTTTACAAGGAAATCAAGAATGTGTGACTGTAATGAGGGCCGCATTTAAAAAAAGAAGAAACCTCATAGTGAGTTTATTGAATAATCTACCGGGGATAATATGTGCCATGCCTGGGGGCGCATTTTATGCTTTTCCTAATTTTAGTGAATACCTTGGAAGGACCGCGAATGGTAAGTTATTGAAAGATACTTTTGATATTTCTGGGTATATTCTAGAGTCTGCGAAGGTAGTTACTGTGCCTGGAGATGGATTTGGTGCACCGGGACATATTCGGTTTTCATATGCAACCGATAGTAAAACCATTAAAGAAGGTATTGATCGAGTCAGATTGGCTCTAAAAAATATTATCTAATTAGGAGAAAATAATGAAGCAGGATACACATCCAGATAATTATCGATTAGTAGTTTTTAAAGATACATCATGTGATTATGCTTTTTTAACAAAGTCAACGGTTGAAACAAAAGAAACAATAAAGTGGGATGATGGCAATGAATATCCCTTATGCAAAATTGAGATTTCAAACAAATCCCACCCTTTTTTCACAGGTAAACAGAATCTTGTTGATACTGCAGGTCGCATAGAAAAATTCAACAAGAAATACGGTCGTAAATAGACCATTTATTTTTAAATAGGCCCTATAAATAGTAATTAGGCTATAACAGGGCCTATTATATTTTATGAGAAAAAGCCTTTTAATTATTTTGATGAAGCCTTCCATACTTGTGGGTGGCCAAGCTGTTATTGAGGGTGTTATGATGCGTGTTCCAGGATCCTATGCAACTGCAGTGCGTGATCCTAATGGTAATATCCATATTCAAAAGAAAGAATTCACATCGATAACAGAAACTTCAGTCTTTTGGAAAAAACCAATATTCCGAGGCATGGCGTCACTCTATGAATCTATGAAAATGGGAATGAAGACTTTGAACTTTTCAGTAGATATTGCCATGCCTGAAGAAGAACCTCAAAGTAAAATTGGAGAATTTTTTTCTACGTTATTTGCCATAGGTTTGGCTCTCACATTATTTATTGTTGCGCCAATGTGGTTGACGACTACATTTATGGATATTGAGAGGGAAGCATTGTGGTTTAATCTAGTTTCAGGAGGATTCCGAATAACCTTTTTTATCATTTACCTACTTATAATTTCATTACTTAAAGATGTAAAACGATTATTCCAATACCATGGTGCAGAACATAGAGTTGTATATAATTTTGAATCTGGAAAGGATGTAAATATAGAAAATTCACAATCTTTTCCAACACAGCATCCAAGATGTGGTACTAGTTTTCTTTTCATTGTGCTTTTATCTGCTATTATTGTATTTGCATTGGTTGACACCATTGCTATTTCTGTATTAGGGACTATTTCTCTGCCATTAAGACTCCTTTTTCATCTCCCTTTGATTCCAATTGTATCAGGGATTGGATATGAACTCATAAAACTTTCTTCAAGAATGGACTCCTTGTTTTTTACTCTTTTAAAAAAGCCTGGTCTTTGGCTTCAGAATATCACAACAAAAAATCCTGATGATGAAATGGTTGAGGTATCAATCACGGCCCTGAAGGAGGCTTTTGGAGAGAAATATGATGTTATGATTGGTAAAGAGTATACTGCTGAGGCAATAGGTTGAGGGAGAAACTTCAAACTATTATTGAAAAACATGCCCAGTTATCAGAGCAGATGGCTGATCCAGATGTTTTCAATAATCAAAAAAAATTGACGGCAATAGCAAAAGAGACTAGTTCACTGGAAGGCGTTGTAATTACAGGTAAAGAGTACCTTGCAGTATTAAAAGAAATTGAAGATGATCAATTAATTCTTGAAGGAGATGATTCAGAACTGAAACAGATTGCACAAGAAGAATTAATTGAACTTGAATCTAAAAAAGAGGTATTGGAAGAGGAATTAAAAGTACTATTACTGCCTAGAGATCCCAATGACGATAAAAACCTTATTTTAGAGATTAGAGCAGGTACGGGGGGTGATGAAGCTGCACTGTTTGCTGCAGACCTATTTCGTGTATATACACGGTATGCAGAGCGAAAAAGTTGGACATATAAGGTTATGGATTCTTCAGATACTGGAATCGGAGGCATAAAAGAAGCAATTCTTTCCATCCATGGTAAAGGTGCATTTGGCATGTTCAAATATGAGAGCGGTGTACATAGAGTACAACGTGTACCAAAAACTGAAACTAGTGGGCGAGTACATACTTCTGCTGCGACCATTGCTGTCCTTCCTGAAGCAGAGGATGTTGATATTGATGTCAATGAATCTGATTTAAAGATTGACACCTATAGAGCGAGTGGCGCAGGTGGCCAACATGTAAACAAGACAGAATCTGCAATTCGTATTACCCATATTCCGACTGGTCTAGTTGTTACTTGCCAGGATGAATCTTCCCAGCATAAAAATAGAGCAGCAGCACTTAAGGTCCTGAAGTCTCGACTTTTAGCCGCAGAGCAAGAAAAAGTTGCAGCAAAACGCGCGGCCGAAAGAAAAAGTTTGGTATCAACTGGTGATCGTTCTGCAAAGATAAGAACCTATAATTTTCCGCAAGGCAGAGTCACCGATCACAGAATTAATTTCACCTCTTACAGGTTGAATGAGATTTTAGATGGAGATATTACTGAGATAATCGAAAAATTAAAGATAGCAGAGCAGCAGGAACTCATGGCTGCTGAAATTGCTTAGAGCCACATATTGGTAATTTATTATTTTAATCTACTTAATATCCAATGTCTAAGATATGGCGAGTTATTGATTTAATTCACTGGTCAGAATCATATTTTAAAGAAAAGGGATTTCAAAATTCTAGATCTGAAATAGAGTGGCTATTGTGTTCTGTTATGGATTGTAACAGATTGGATCTATATATGAGGTTTGATGAGCCTCTCTCTAAGGCGCAATTGGACACCCTCCGTTCTTGGGTAAAAAGGCGACTGAGCAATGAACCATTACAATACATAACAGGCTCATGTGATTTTTATGGTAGAGAATTTATAATAAACACTGATGTCCTTATACCTCGTCCAGAAACTGAGAGATTGATAGATGCCGCTATAAAATGCGTCAAGGATATTTCATCCCCAAAAATACTTGATATTGGGACCGGATCAGGTTGCATTGCAATAACGATGGCAAAGGAAAATAAAAATTCAATTGTCCTTGGTGTGGATAAGTCTCCTGGCTCCATAAGTATCGCTCAAAAGAACGGTTCTTTATTAAGAGCTGATAATGTTTCATTTATTGAAATGGATATTTTTAATACATTACCAAATGAGAAATATGACCTTGTCATATCAAATCCTCCTTATGTATCAAAAAAAGAAATGCCAAGATTAATGCAAGATGTTAAAGATTTTGAGCCTGAGATTGCTCTGACAGATTTTGCAGATGGTCTTTCATTTTACAAACGATTTTCAAAAATTTTCCCTAAAATTTTAAATCCTAATTCATTTTTTATTGTAGAGGTTGGGTTGGGAAAGCACCCTAGACAAGTAATTTCCATCTTTGAGCAAGAAGGATATTCAAATATAGAGATCATAAATGACTACAATGGTGATCAAAGAGTTCTTATAATTAAGAATTAAAACTCCAGTTATTTTAAACTCAATGAAAATTCTATATTATTTCAAATTACTTAGACCCTTAAATGTAATTACTAGTGCAATTTCTGTAGTGATTTCAGCCGCCATTGTAAATGGGCTGGGTGATACTCAAACTTTAATTATAGCATCAGTAATCGTAATGTTATATGCAGCGGGATCTAATGCTCTTAATGATGCAATTGATCAAGAAATTGATTTAATCAATAGACCCTCAAGGCCAATACCGTCAGGATATGTGACAATAAATGAGGCTCTGGTTATTTCATTTGTTTTCTTTTCTCTGGGCTCTGCCTTATGTCTTCAATTACCAACTACCGCCATTATTATTGGAGTAGTGATTGCGGTACCAATGATGATAGTCTATAGTACACATTTAAAAGGGAAAAGCATCCTTGGAAATATTGCAGTTTCTTTGATATTGGGTATGGCTTTTTTATTCTCAGGTGCGGCATACGATAGCATTGTACCAATGTGGATTCCAATGATGTTGGCTTTTGGACTAACTTTTATAAGGGAACTAGTAAAGGATATTGCGGATATGGATGGTGACCAGTTTTCAGGGCTCCAAACTTTCCCAATCATATATGGTATAAATAGATCTATTCAACTAATTGTTCTCTTATGTGTTCTTGTCGGGTGTGGGTCATTTATTCCTTATTTTAATGGAATCTACGGAGTAGGATATGTTTTATTACTTGTTATTGGAGTTGAAATCCCATTGGTTGTAGTCATAGTCTTGCTAATGAAAAATCCAAGTATTTCATCTGCAACATACTGTGCTAGAATATTAAAATTCAGCACCCTTATGGGGTTATTTGCCATATACTTAGGGACAATATAATGCAATCTGAATTTGTTCATTTACATAACCATTCCGATTATAGTTTACTAGATGGTGCTCAACGCATTGATCAATTGGTCAATACAATCGATGATCTTAATATGGATTCAGTTGCACTTACCGAGCATGGAAACATGTTTAGTGTGGTGCCTTATTACAAACAAGCCAAAAGTGCTGGAATAAAACCTATTATTGGTTGTGAGATATATGTAGCAACAGGTTCAAGATTTGACAAAAATCAACGTCCAGGGGGCGGATGGGGCAATAATCACCTCATCTTACTTGCACAAAACTATACTGGCTATAAAAATTTAATGAAATTGGTCACCGCAGGTTATTTAGAGGGATTTTACTATCGCCCTAGGATAGACATGGAATTATTGCGTGAATACAATGAGGGATTGATATGTATGTCTGCATGTTTAAAAGGTGAAGTTCCAGAAAAAATGCTTCAAGGAGATTATGATGGAGCAAAGAAGACAGCTATTCAATTTTCAGAGATTTTTGAAGATCGATATTATTTAGAGATTCAAAACCATGGCATTCCTGAAGAAGAAGCAAACATAAAAAACATGAAGAAACTTTCATTGGATTTGGGTTTGCCACTTGTTTGTACTAATGATGCACACTACGCCAAGCAAGACCATTGGGAAGCACATGACATACATATCTGCTTAGGGACTGGAAAAGAACGTAGTGATCCAAAACGATTACGATACGCTACTCCAGAATTTTATTTTAAATCACAAGATGAAATGTATCATTTGTTCAAAGAGTTTCCCGAAGCATTAGAAAACACAAGAAAAATTGCTGACAGCATTGATCTCTCTTTGCCCATGGGTGAGTCTCATCTACCTAATTTCCCAATCCCCGAGTCTGCAACAACAGAAGACGTTGATGAATACCTAAAACAATTAACCAACTCTGGAGCAGAATCTTTCTATGGAGAACTTTCTCCAAATATCCAAAAACGAATTGATCATGAACTTAAGGTAATTAAGGACATGGGATTTGCAGGCTATTTTTTGATCACTGCTGATTTTGTAAAATATGCGAAGGATTCAAAAATTCCAGTAGGGCCAGGAAGAGGTTCTGCGGCAGGTAGTATTGTATCCTATGCTTTGGGCATTACAAGCATTGACCCACTCAAACACGATCTTCTTTTCGAGAGATTTTTGAACCCTGATCGGATTAGTATGCCTGATATCGATATAGATTTTTGCATAGAACGTCGCGGTGAAGTAATAAACTACATAAAAGACCAATACGGTGAGGAGTCTGTTACCCAAATTATTACTTTTGGAAAAATGAAAGCAAAGCAGGTAGTCAGAGATGTCGGAAGGGTTATGGGATATTCTTTTTCTGAGGTAGACAAGATAGCCAAAGCAATTCCCAATGAATTAAATATAACATTAGAAAAAGCATTGGAAAAAAGCCCTGAATTATCAGAAATGGCTGATGGTGATTATAAAGAATTGATGGAACATTCAAAGGTGCTTGAAGGCATGAACCGGCATGCGTCTATCCATGCGGCAGGCGTGGTCATTGCTCCTGGAGAACTAACAGACTATGTCCCATTATACAAGTCTAGCACAGATGACATTACTAGCCAGTATGACATGAAAGGGCTAGAAGACTTGGGATTGTTAAAAATGGATTTTTTAGGATTACGCAATCTTACAGTTATTGATAAAGCAATAAAGTTGATTGAGGGAAAGGGTCATCCCGTAGATCTTGAAAAACTATCATTTGAGAATACTGAGGTTTATAAACTTTTTTCTAAGGGACATACTATCGGTGTCTTTCAATTTGAATCCTCAGGGATGCGTGAATTTTTAAAAAAACTTGAGCCGACAGTATTAGAAGACCTGATTGCGATGAATGCATTGTATCGTCCAGGTCCAATGCAAAACATTGATGATTTTATTTCTAGAAAACATGGAAAAAATAAGATTCTCTATACTCATCCTCTCATGGAGCCTATTTTAAAAGAGACCTATGGAATCATTGTATATCAAGAGCAGGTGATGCAGATAGCACATGAGATCGCAGGATTTACATTGTCTGAAGCAGATATTATGAGACGTGCCATGGGGAAAAAAATCAAATCATTAATGGATGAGTTGGCAATAAAATTTGTCGATGGTGCTGAGAAAAAAGGTATAAAAAAGAAGAAGGCAGAGGAAATTTTTTCATTGATCGAGAAATTTGCTCAATACGGTTTTAACAAAAGTCACTCCACGGCGTATGCCTATGTTGCGTATCAAACGGCATGGTTAAAAGTGCATTATCCAGCTGAATTCATGAGTGCAAATTTGACCAGTGAAATGGGTAGCATTGATCGAATCGTTGTTTTAATAAATGAATGTAAGAAGATGGGAATAGAGGTAAGGCCGCCTGATATCAATGTCTCATATGAAGATTTCAGGCCAATAGACTCTAAGACAATCTCTTATGGATTGAATGCAATTAAGAATGTTGGATCGAAGGCTCTTGAGACTATTATCAATGAAAGGATAGACAATGGTCCTTATAAAAACCTTTTTGACATTTGTTCTAGAGTAGAGCAACAAAAGGTAAATAAACGAGTTCTGGAAAGTTTGGTTTTTTCAGGAAGTTTTGATGGTCTTGAAGGGAATAGAGCACAAAAATTTGAGGCTATCGATATTGCGATAAAATATGGTCAAAAAATGCAACAGGAAACTGATAAGAATCAAGTTGACCTTTTTGGAGTTGGTAATGATAAAGATCAATTGATTAAAAAACCGATCTTAAGCAAAACTGAGGAATGGACAGAAAAAGAATCATTATCTAAGGAGATGGATGTCTTGGGCTTATATGTATCTGGACATCCTTTATTAGAGCATGCCGAAGATTTAGAAGAATTCACAACTGTAACATTTGAAGAAGGCCAAGAGTTTTCAAAGAATGATACGGTTTTTGTTGGTGGAATGATTACAAAGATTGTTAGGCGTTTTGACAAGCGGAATAGAGAAATGGCCTTTTTTGACATGGACTGCCTAGGTGGACATGCTGAAATCGTTGTATTTAGTGACTGTTACCAATCATATGGGAATCTTATTGAAGAAGGGAATGTAGTTTTTATTAAAGGCAAACCATCAGAGACCTCTGATTTTTCAGATCTAAAGATTTTATCCGATGAAATAATTTCAGTTGATAATGTAAGAACCCGATTATCTCAGTGCTTAAATATTAAATTCCCTTCGGGAGACGTTGATTCAAAGGACATCGATGAATTGATGGAGATATCAAAGTCAAATCTGGGTGACTGTAGGTTGTTATTCCATCTACCCAATGCAAATTCTCCTAAACCATTGAAAGTTCTGGCACACAATGTCAATGTATCAACAGAGAGTTCCTTTATTAAGTATTTGAGAAAAAAATACGGTAAAGACAACGTTTGGATTGATTGATGATTGCTGTTGTTCAACGGGTTTCTAGCGCCAATGTTAGAGTGAAAGAAAATATAGTTGGTGAAATAGATGAAGGATTGGTCATTCTATTGGGCATTGAGAAAGGAGATGATGAAAAAGATTCAAGGTCTCTTGCACAAAAGATATCAAGATTAAGAATGTTCAATGATGTTAATGACAAAATGAATCTTTCAATACAGGATGTCAATGGCGCTGCTCTTGTAGTCAGTCAGTTCACACTTTGTGCGGATACTAAAAAAGGCAGGAGACCGAGTTTCATAAATGCCGAATCCCCTGATTCAAGTAATTATCTTTACGAATTATTTAAAACATCCTTAATTGAGAATGGTATTCAAGTACAATCTGGTGAATTTGGATCTATGATGGATGTGCAGTTGATCAATAATGGGCCTGTAACATTTATTATGGATAGCAATACATAACCCATGTTTATTAAAATGGTATGCAAGAACAGCATAACAATCTTGATTATGAAGTACAAAACCACACTATTAACTTTCTCGGCATATGGAACGTAAGATAAGAATTATTATGGCTAAACCAGGCCTTGATGGGCATGATAGGGGGATAA
>Ga0208766_1000948_pt1 | contig 15890 bp, 11 predicted proteins | sample ETN01SmetaG_3_FD_185792 | JGI IMG/M metagenome (GOLD analysis project Ga0208766, IMG submission 185792) | Marine microbial and viral communities from oxygen minimum zone, Eastern Pacific Ocean - ETNP2014F12-01SV263 (SPAdes) (version 2) | ecosystem: Environmental > Aquatic > Marine > Oceanic ... | reverse complement strand
TTACGAACGGTTTGCCGCCGATTGTTCCTTTGCCCCAGTGAGCTCTTGCTCCAATGCCACCAAGTTTGTGCGCCTCTTTCTCTTCCGCGTTAAATATGTTAAAGTTCGGGGTAAAGCCTTGGCTGTAAGGCAATTTACCTTCATATAATTCACGAGCTCTCTCTAACTTTGATCTTGCGTCTTTTTGTGAGAAATCTTTTGTCTTTGAACCCTTGATACCTTTAACTTCAAGCCCTGTAGTAGGAATACCCTCTGTGAATACTCTTCTCCCTATTTCGCTTACCTCATGCATACCAGGTTCAATATCTACTGGCGCATCTCCCATTTCATTTACTTGTTCACCTATTCGATCAGTAAATAAATGCTTGATCATTAACTCAACAAAATCCCCGACAATTGGGCCTTCCATCAAAGCGGGTAATGGCCCAGTTGGAGACAGGGCTTTTCCTTGTAATTTTGCTATATCTTCAGTAGGTAAATTTAAATTACTAATAACATCCAACGAAGATGCTTGAATGGCTGCTTGAACATTTTGAACTATTGCTCTTCTGAATTGCTTCGATGCGTTTGGTAAAACATCGGTACGAATTCCAAATTCTTGCATTGACTTGCCAACATCAGTGGTCGCGTCAATATTTTGAGCACTTAAAATTGGCAGCCTACCCAAGTCTTGAATCCACTCATCTTTTTGAGCTTTGGTTGCAATTCCTTCAGTTGTTTGAGCCTTGAGGTCAACAATAGCTTGAGCAAGAGGTGTTTGAGGGTCTCCGTAAATGAGCCTGTCTAGTTCTTCGTCTTTTTCTCTGGTCAAAATTAAGTCCATCACCGGACCAAGATTGTCTATACCTCGTGTAGTTGGTTTTCCTTCTTCAGGGAGCACACTTTCTTGAAGTGTTCTGAACCCTTGGTATACTCGATTTAAGAATTTGTTATCCTCAATTCCTCTTAGCTCTTCTTCGCTAAGGTTAAAGTCTCCTTTTAAAAGTTTTTGAGCGATTGCGTCACCTTTATCGGCTAAGGCTTTAGTTTCGTTTACGGATTTTTTATAACCTGGTGCGCGGAAGTTTGGAATGAAACCTTCGCTCCTGACTATTTCAAGGTCGTGCCCTTGCTTCTTGAGGTCAGCATAAAGCCTGTAATCTATACCGGGTGCTTTAATCGTGCGTCCAAGAGCTCCTTTATCTCTTTGATCTAAATCTATTGACCCTTCATCAGCGCGTTTATGTCTTCGTTTCATGAGTTCATCACGCGGCGGAATAACTGCGGTAATATTAGTGGCGCGATCTAAAATTCTTTGCGCTCTTTCTGAATACTCTCCAGTTCTTTTGCTTCTACTTGTGGCACTAGCTATAGCAAAATCCTCATACACTTCTTTGTTTTCTTCGTAATTTTTAAGATTCAAAATATCTAAACCGTCTGGATATCTTGATCTCATTAAAGATGTTTTGCCTGAACCAGCAGGGCCATGAAATACATGCTTGGCTTTATTGCCGTCTAGTATGTTGTCTAAGATTGAATTAGATTCGCCTCTGTTTCCTATAACATCTGAATCAAATAAGCCCGTAACAAAGTGTGGGATATGTTCAGCTGCAAAACTAGGAATAAAACCTCCACTTAAATAACCAAGCTGACTCAATCTTTGTCGGTTAGCCTCAAGGAACGCCTCTATCTGTGGGTCCATTTTACCTTCCTGATCGGTGGCAAATAGATAAGGGCCAAAGGCTGCGAGCTCTCTTTCTAAAACTTCTAAATCAATACCTGCATCATTTTGAACGTTATCAGCTGCGTAATCTTGAAAGAATTTTGTATAAGCAGCTTTTTCATCCGCAATGCTTCCTACTACCTCAAGCTCATTAAAATTCGGAATGTGTCCGCTCGAAAGAGTTCCACTGATGTAATTTTCAGCGAACTTAAAGGGCTTACTTGGATTAAGTAGGTCTTTCGCTCCTCCTGCTACCGTACTTAAGCCCTGCTTTCCAAGTTTGGCGGCCCCTGGTAGAAGCTCTGCTAGGTTCAATGACTTTTGTCCTGCTTTTTTTGATTTAGTCTCTAAGAAGTTCGGGATGGAATCGTTACCAGCTTGTTGATATCGTCTTACGATTTCTTGAATTCCTTGCTTGCTATAAAGAGAGCGATCAAGCTCTTTCATTGGGTGACCAAAATTACCGTAGGGTTCGAATGCTGATCCGTGCCCATAACTTTTCTGGTTTTCTCCCATTAAATGGTACGATGGCACAGAAGCCTTTGAGCCCATTAAAGATAGATATTTCGCTACACCATCATGCATACCCAAGTTTTTTTCAAAGTTATGAAGATCAAAGAAACCCGCTGGGCTCTCTCCTTCAACTTCAAAATCCGAAGGCTCTATCATTGAGGCCCAAGCAGGATTTGAGTAATTCCCCCAGCCCATTCTACCCAACCAATCAAGTGCCTTCTGTGTAAACTCTGGCCCAGACCTCCCCCATTGTTGATTAAGTGCTTCTTTATTGAAAAATGCAGCAAAGTCACCATCCCCCTCTAAGCCTTTCGCGTGACCGCGATAAGGAGAGTAAGCAAAACTCGGAATAAACCCTTGGCTTACCGCGACAGATTCCCGACCATCTAAAATATCATTTAGCTTTTGAGTCAGTCTTTCGCTACCAGCGTACTCTGGCGCATGAGAGAAGGAGTTACTTAAAGCTGTTTCGAAATCTAAAACTATTCTATTGATGTTATTTAGTTCTGGAAATTGAGTGGCGATACCTGCTGTGGCTGTTTTTTGAAGCTCCTCTAATTTCGTTAACGCATCCAAATTCGTATCAGTAGGGTCAGCTTTGTACGCCAAGGAAGCTTGCTTGATTGATTCAAAACCGCTGCTGTAATCAATAAGAGCTTTAGCTGTGGCGGGATTTGAAATAATTTTATGCAAGTTGTCTACATCTTGAAGTGAAGATATCAAAACGTTATCTGTCATCTTCTTGATTTTGCCTAACTCGGGCTCGGGGTGAGCGGCAACAGTTGCAGAAAGAGGATTGAGATTTGGGAAAGCCGCCCTTCCAATTCCTTGACCCGTTACACCTAAAGAGACGCGAGCTTTGTCTTGTATTTGTTGTAAATAAAATTGGATAGCTCCAAGAGTTTCTTCGCCTCGACCCTCTGTAACAGCTTGGTTATACATCTCCAAGAAGTCTTGACCGCCAGCAGCATAAACATTTTCTTCTGTAAATTGCCCCCCGCCTCCCGAGAACCTTTCGGGGAATCTTACATTGTCTCCAAGAATGTCGTAATCTTCTTCTTGTAAAGCTGTTAAGAATTTGTGACGTGTTTCAAATTTCTTGGCGGCTGAAGCTCCAGATTGACCTTGGAGTTCTCCGGTGTCTTGTTTGATATTGGGATATGTTCTATGGAGAGGCTCTTTAATTGCCGTTTCTTTACCGTCAATTTCGTCTCCCGCAAAAGCGATACTCTCTCTTCCTATCCCTAAAAATTGATTTGCTGAAGAAGTAGTTGGGGAAGTAATTGCAATATATTCTCCTCGATTAGAATTGAAGCCCGCTAGTTCTTTAACGTATTGTATAGCTAAGTCTTCCGAAACTTTTCCTACTATGTCATCAACGTGATACTGGCGAATATCATCTTCGAAAAATTTACGCCAAGTAAATGAACCTACCTCTTCCCCAAAGTTGTCTTTATTTAAACCCAGTACTGAAAGCTTGGTTCTTCCATCTCCCAAGTCTTCTATTCTGGTTCTGCCTTGAGCGGCGGCAGCGGGATTACTTTTTCTTAGTTTCCCGCCTACTCCAACAAAGAACTCTTCAGCTAGATTTCTTGGGTCTTGAAAATGAGTTTTAAATTTTCTTTCGAATCCAGCCTCTTCAAAATTCGGAATAAAACCCTTTGATTGTAATCCAGACCCATCGTGCCCAGGAATCTTTTCGTATCGTCCGTCAGGGAAAAGCCAGCCACCATCCATGGTTTTACCCTCTAGGTTGCTTTTCTTCACTAAATCGGCATGAAAAGTAGCCGTGGGGTCATAATGAATACCCATATTTTGATCTCTTACCGCTAGATGTCTTCCTTCTTCTCCCCTTCCCTCACCAATCTTTTGCCCAATTTGATACTTTGCAAAATTAGGAGTAAAACCTTCGCTAAGTTGGTAAGGGTTAATGCCAGTCTTCGCAACTGACTCCTTCTTGTGGGCTGCTCCAGCCCGAGAACTTTCTGGTGGGCTAACCCAAGTTTTGCCCCCTACCGTTGAAACTTTTTCTGCGGTATTTACAATTGTTTTGCTCGGCCCCCCAGAGGCACGAAGATTTGGGCCTTGAACCACAGTACCGGGAGTGTAACCCCCTAGTCTTGCTCCTGCTTTTTCTGCGGCTGCTACATTGTTTGGGATATACCCATTAGACAAAAGCATCGGGTTGTTTCTAATAGCTCCTGGTAAGCCCATCTCGGGCTGACCTTCTGCTGTACTAGCTGTTATTTTTACTCCAGACATATGGAGGGATTCAGCTAATTGTTTTGATATGTTGAGTTGAGCCTTTAACAGAGTTGTTTCATCTTTAATTTTGTTGATGATTTTTTGGTGCGCGTCCTCGACACTAAGGGCTCCGCTCGTAATGTCCCTCAATACTTCTGGATTTTCTTTTAAATGAGCGAGAATACTCTCCTGAATGCTTTCAATATTTTTGGCTTCTTGGCCAAATGACCCCATCTGACCAGCAGATTCAGCGATAAACTTTGTAAGGTTTCCAAATAGTTTGATACCTAAACTGACTAAAGCTTGCAAACCCGGTCCTTGAATAACAGCACCGATACCTTTAAGCATTCCTTGGCCAACTCTAGCCATGGCTCCCTCGCCTTTTTCAGCACCTTTAGCGATACCTCCAAATAACGTAGTCCCAATATCCGCGACCCCACCGAGTGTAGGAGCTATTGTCGTCTTACCTAATGCAGCAGCAGCTTGTTTCGCGGCGTTTAATGATCTGACAAGTTTCGCACTCAGGGTTGTATTTAATTCCTCGGTTCTTGCAGCGGAACTACCCATGGAATTTTCAGCGGTCTGCAAGGCTCGACTATACAAACTCATTTCGCCACCTAAGTCTTTCATGGTGGCTTTTAAAATATTGATTTGGTAGACACTACCAATTTGTTCCGAGATGTAAGATTTTTGAGCCTCGCTAAGAAGATCGTATCTATTCGCCAAATTTTGTAGAACCACCATCAACGGCAACGTTGCCCCAGCTGCGTTTTTGGTTTTAACTCCGATTTGTTCGAGTTGCTCTAATACTTTAGGTCTTTGCAGTCTTGTGAAAATCGTTTTGAATGCGTTACCAATCTTAGCACCACCACGAGCGGTGATTTGTTGGGCGGCTGTAACAACAGCAATGGTTTCATTTAATGAGACATTTGCACTGTCGGCGGAACTGGCAACACGACGAATAGCTTCAGCTAAATCAGCAGACGACACAGCAAACGCAGCATCAACCGCAGCCATCCTATCTACAATCTCAGTGGTTGTAAGAGCCTCTTTACTAAATGAGTTTAGTGCAGCTGTCATAGCTTGCACGGAAGCGGCGAAGTCTAAACCAGACAAACGAGAAAGAGTCAATGCGTCACTTGTTCTTTTGATCGTTTCTTCAGCACTCAAGCCTTGTCTTGCAAATTCAGCAGCGGCTGTTGCGGCGTCCCCAAACGCTGTTGCGTTCTTGGAGGCGGCAGCGAATAAATCAGATGAGAAACTTGATAACTGGCTGCCACTCATATTCAACAGAACGTTGATATCAGTAAGAGCTTTTTCTACTTCGATTGTAGATTCTACGAGTTTACCAAATGCAGCTTGGACGCTGTAGATCATTCCAGCGGACGCACCAAACGCAATAACGCGAGCATTGGAAGCTTCTAGTGATTTTTGGAATTCTGAGGCTTTACCCGTAATTCGACCAAGGGGCTGCTCGAAGCCGCGCACGTCAAGTTGGCCAATCTTCCGTTTTTGATTAACGGCGCGATTAATTACGTTTTCTAGTGGTCGAGTATCGCCACCTACTGTTAGAATGATATCCTGTGCCATTTACCTACACCTCATACCTTCAATTACACTTTTTTAGAGGCGCAATGGTAAGTTTTTTGGGGGTTATTTGGCCGAGTTATTCGCAGCTATGATGACGCTGTATTCCATATCGTACCAATCCACCAGGTCTTTTATCTTTAATTCGTTATTTATTTCAGGAGAACCAGACTTATTTTTTGTTTCCCTTAGTACGAAGGTATTTCTCATTACTTTTGTAAAAATACCCAACTGATACGTGCTAAACCGAGTTATCGGTTTTCCGAAAAAAAACATGCCATGATCTTTGCAGTAACTAGCTGAATTTATAGTAAATGGCATAGCTGCAATTTTTTTTAAATTTTTATTCTTAAAACAAGAAGTTTCTTGGTTGTATTTCATTATCCACTTAGTTAATTCATTATCCTCCAACTCCTCGAACTCCTCTCTACTCCACATCCTTTGCTTGAGTTCTGAATCCTTATAAAAAGCAAAATAAATATGATAATTATTTGCCATTTTTTCAGCTTTCGTCTCTGCTACTACGCCTATCTTGGTCTCTCTTTCTATCTTTTTTTTGCGGATTACATCCCGAGCCTCCTGCAAGCCTTTACCTAAGGCTTTTTTTTGCTCAGGGATTGCCATAGTTTCATAGGTCTCTGTATTGTCTGATATAAAATATTCGGCACTGGTAATTTCGTCTTCATCATCTTGAGTCCATTCCTCGCTTTCATTTAAGATAAAATCTAGCCTCTCCGCTCGGGTTGGGACGCCCATTTTTAAAAATTTGTAAGTAAGGCTTGTTTGTATTTTAGCGATTTGACTATGGTCAATGTCGTCGAGATGCTTAATATAAACATCTTCGTCCATACAATAAGAAAAGCCCTGCAAGATATCTCCCCAGATAGCTCGCAGGGCATCGTATTGATCTAATACTTTAGAATTAGCGTCGTTAAACGTATCTAAATATTGATCCACATTTTAACCTTTTACCATTTTACCATTTTGGATATCAATTAGCTTCTTCAACTAATTTTTCTTCGGATTGCTCCTTAGATTCGTTTTCTGTTTCTTCAGCTTTTTCTTCAGCTTTTTCTTCAGCTTTTTCTTCTTCGTCTTTGTCTTCAATCAATTTGTAGTCTGAGCTTTGCTCATATAAGGATTCTACAGTCTTGAAGTCTTCTGCGCTTACGTTTTTGCTGACATACCAATAACTAACATAATAAGCTAACTTCTTGAGGGCTTCCTGAGTAAAATCGTCACCCATTTCCTCCAGTCTATCGTAAGAATCTAAGCGGTCATCTAATTCGCCCTTGCCAAACATTTCAAGAAATTGATTTTTATTTTTTGCGTTCTGTTGATGAGCCATGCTTAAAATCCACCACAGAATAGTCTTGTTTCTTGCTTTTACTTCGGCTGTTTGGTCGTAAATATATTGGTGAACATTTTCGATGTCCGAGATTTCAGTGCGAGCATCGTTGATATGAGAAAGGATTCTTATTTTTTCTTGATCTATTTCTTCATCGTCGCCTTCTAATTTAAAATATTCGCCCTGAAGCTCTGCGATATCATTCCTAAGCTCTCTCAATCGAGACTTTTCTGCGTCAGTATATACTCCACCATCATTTTCGTATCGTTTGGATACCTGCGCGGTAGTCAGAAGACCTGCTTTGATGCCTTCTGATAATTTGATAGCGTAGTAAAGTTCGCCATCTTCAAATTGTCGTCTCGTGGGTTTTTGAAGCTTGAAAGATACAGGCTGATTTTTTTTGAGAGTTCTGGTGATGGTGATTTCCTTGCCATCCTCACCCTTTTCCTTCTTACTTTTATTAACGTCAACGAGCTTGTCAACTGTAAATTCACATAACCATTTTTTCATAATAAATTCCTTAATTTTCCTCTGTTCCCTCTAGTGATCCATGAATGTGTACACTTTTGGTTTTTCTATTATTTTTAGATTTGAGTAGATTTTCTAATTTATTTTCATCTACTTTTAAGTCGAAACACTCCAAAACAGAGGTTATTTCTCTGATGCTCTCATTTCCTAAGTCTAGCACCTTTTTACGGACATGATCCATCATTTCAGGTGTTAAATAGTTAATATCTTGAACGTATTGCAAATCTTTCTCCCGTGAGACTTTCGCGAGCATTACAGAATTTTGCTGCTTGATATCGTCAACGACATCTAGAAGGGATTTGAATAATTTGGTGATATTTCGCTGTACAATGAAATTTACAGCTTGCTGGCTTGAAATTGTTTCTTCGTCCTTGGAACCTTTCATGACCTTATTCCTTGTATCTATATACACTTTTTTTGAAAAAAGAGAAAAAAAAATCCCACGGAAAACCGTGGGATTTGTGAGTGTTATTTATATTTTAACTATCGGCTATATCGCGATCAGCCAACACTGTCGCGGCGGCTACACCTTGGTAAGTGGAGTAGAAAGAAGCATTCGTTCCTTCAACAGCAACCGAGTAAGTAGCACCTACGTCACCAACGTTTTGACTAAAGCTACGACTGGACGTAGCAGCACCAGCTGGATCAATCACACAATGCAATTGACCAATTTGGATTTCGTTAGGCAAAACGCGACTGGCGACAACTCCACCAGAGTAAGTTTCGATGCCAGCTGCTCTTAACCCTTGTCCATCCAGATTCAGGCTGGATTTATAAGGAGGCTTAGAGAACGTTCTGTTGCCGCCCCGAACGATAAATGTGTTACCTTCGATTACCTGACCTAAAGCTGACAAAGTTTCAGTCGGCATTTCAAAGGACATTTTAGCACTATTCATCGTGTCAACAGAGCCTTCTGCAAGACCCGCACTTTGCAAAGCCCCACCTGTGGTTGCTGCCTCGCCGTATCTATTGTTTTCACCTCTGAAGTCATCGCTCCCAGCCGTAATGGCCAGCCCGTAGGCAGTAGTGCCATCGATGATTTTTTCTTCTGAGTAGTAGTTTTGGGCATTACCAGCAAGAAGAGCAAGTTTATCGTTAGTGAATCCTGTTGCGGTTCCACCCCATTGGTCGCGCCCCCAAATCAGTACGTCAGCCGCAGTATGTGGACGGCAGGACTCTACGTACAAGTCTCCAGCGTTTTGGGAGTGTGTTAGCTCCTTGGCAGTATCACTGCCAGAACCATCGTTATCATAGTCAGTCGAGCCGAGGTTAATAAAGGCCATTTCGCCTAGACCTTCCCAAGTCAAGTCAATTGTTGGGTAAGCACCTTTTGACGCATCGATAGAAACGCTTGAAAGAATTCCGATGAAAGAAACACCGTCCATTCCAGCTGTGCCTGTGGAGGAAGGTTGAAAAAGTTGAACCAATGATTCAAATCCACCAATCGATTCCCAAACTAATTGCTCAAGAAGTCCTTGTTTTGCGGTGGAGTCGTAACCGTTCTGAATCCAAGACTCACCAGCTAGGAAACCTTTGTGGGTGATACCCGGGTACGGACCAGATGCAACATCTACTTGCTGCAAGTCAGCAAAAGTACCCGAGTTGGGCGTATCTGGCGCAGCAGTTGCAGTATCAACCGCCGAGTTACTACCATCAGACGCTGGTTGTGCTTTGGCGTAAGAACCGTCGTAATTCACGGTCCCAGTCCCAGTAGCCCCATTGTGTTGCAGCCATTGGATGTAACCAGCCCGACGAGTAGTGCCCCCGTCGATGAAGGACATGTACTCAGTTAAGTAAGCCTTAACTGTGCATTTGCCCGACGCAACGTCCTTTTGAACACGAGCAACACCGCCCTTGTTACCCATTACGAGTACGTCTTCATTGGGAATGGTTTCATCTGCGCTGAAAGATTGAACCGGAAGAAGCCAGTTTCTTGTTTCAGCGTGCCCGTTGGGGTTCGCCGCCACGTCATGGGCGTTCTTTGCTTTTGCAGAAGTTGATGTATTCTCTTGCCAAGAATAAACCGGAGGCGTTGCTCCGTTTGATTTTAAGTATCCGCCGCATGAAATGAGGCAGGTTTGTTGTGCGTATAATAATCTACTAATAGCCATGATTTTCCTTAAATAATTGGTTAAATGTGGGCTCTCCGAAAAGAGCTTTCCTGTTATTACACATTATTTACGGCATATGAGAAAAAAAACCCTTACGAAGCGAACTTCGCAAGGGTCTAATTTATTAATGCTCACTATTTACTTCTGGGTGAAGGTAGCATCTGTACCTTCTGCGCTTACGCTAAACGTAGCACCTACGTCACCGACGTTTTGGCTGAAGCTTCTGGAGCTAACAGCAGCACCTGAGTTATTAACTGCTACCATGAAACCTGTATTAGCCGTCGATCCCTTTCTGAATTGGACTCCGATGGAGTTACTAAGGCTGTTGTCTGACGAAGCAGAGTTCCACTGAGTGTTTACAGAATCCAAACTCTGTCCATCAACTGTCATCGACGCTTTGTAAGGAGGCTTCGAGAAGATAGCATTATCGCTCGCAACTGTGGCGCGGCTACCAAGGATCAACCCACCCAATCTGCTCAATGTTTCAGTCGGCAGATCAAACGAGAACTTAACACTATTGATAGTGTCGTTAGCGTCTGGGTTAGTGCCCATGGTTACATCGGTTGATACCAACGGCGTAACACTTTCTATGGACGTTACGCCGCCGTGTGATCCTGCAAGAGTCGAACCAGTACCCATTACCAAGCTGTTCATACGGCCAACACCCTCGAACGATAAGTCGAGCATTGGGAAGGCTCCCTTGGAAGCGTCAATACCAATGTTGTTGATAATTCCGTGTATATTGAATCCGTCATCAGAACCACCAGCGGAACCGCTGGAGTTACACGTAATTTGGCACTGGACACCTTCAGTAGCAGCAACTTCGAGGTCGCTCAGCATTTCAGCCATCTGCTTTGTATCACCGTGGTAGGACCCCGGCCAAGCGGTATTTGAGCCATCGTTATATTTACCAGCGGAAGCCATGAAAGCTTTGACGCTGGCTTTGGTGGTAGCTACGTCTTTTTGAACGCGAGCCACACCACCGATTTTACCCATAACAAGAACATCGTCTTGAGGGATTGTTTCGTCCGCGCTTGCGGTTTGAATAGGTAGAAGAATGTTGTACCCGCCACTTTGCGCGTTCGATGACCCGCCAGTGGTTTGGAGTAAAGCTATCTTACAAACCTGTGTTGCATAAAGTACTCTATTTACAGCCATGATTTAATCCTTATTTTTTGGTTAGTTAATTGGTTAAAATGTTGATTTTTCGAAAAATCATCTGCTATTATATACAGATAATTTAGCTCAATGTGAAAAAAAAACTCAATTATGGCGTGCGAAACGTCGAAATATCGATATCTACAAAAGCTGAAAATACGTCAGGATTTAACCTGTTAAAATCGCCAACCATACTCATTCTAGAGACTCTAACATCTTGAATAAGCGAGGCATATGATTCGGAGGTTAAAGTTCCATAGTTGTAATTAACGCCAGTGTAAGAGCCTATAGCATCAAAAGGTAGGTCTGTGTTAACACTTAAATGAATCCTGTTCCCGCCCAAGTCTTTTAAAATGCTGCAAACCGCATCTAATTTATAATTTGAATCAGCCAAAACAACCAACCTAGCAGTAGTAGTAGTATCTTGCATTCCACCAAGGGCAGCGGGAGAATTTCCTCCACCCATGTTTTTTATAAAAATAGCAGGATAGGGTTGGGCATCTGGAGCTAGGCCCGATAATTGCTGGGGGTATTTTGGATTTGTTTGATGTTTTGTCTCAAAAAGTAATTTTTGCTCAGGGTCGTTAGTCAAATAAACATTAAAATCTTTTACCGCATAATTACCACTGATTACAGAATTTCCCTGATTTGACGTAAAATGCACCTGCCCTTGAAAATGATTGATTCCATGTAAACCACCTTGCCCTATATTTTTTTGAACTCCGTCCACGTAAACAGTTTTCATTACTGTCGCATTAGATACTCCATCATCATTTACCATCTGCTTAAATGGCGCGGCATAAGTATAGTAATTGTTGTAAAGGTTCGTCACAGGGTAGAAAAGCCCAGCATGATTTGTGAAAGCCTCGCCCTTGCTTAATAGATGATGGTCTATAAACAAAAGCAAACTACTCATTATTTTGTTTTCGAATTGAGCCTTCATTTTGTTTACTTAAATTTTCTTTTAATATCAGCCAATATACTCGGTAGATACCTTTTAGTTGAGAAACTCGTAACAGTTCCTGATTTGTTTTTTTTCTGAATCGCTGCTCCAGATCGGCCTTTACCCATGTACATATCGTACATATAATTACTAAACCCAGAGATTCCCCTTTCTATTCCCACCACCCAACTGTTGCCTTCTTCCCAAGGCATTCCGCTCAGTTGCTTGATTTTTTCAATTGATGGGAACTTAACTTGAACACTTAAGTTTTCACCGCGCCCCCTGTTTATTACTTTGGCCTGAAAAGGGAAATTAGTTATGTATTCTTCTATTGGAGCTATAGGATCGAAGCCATCATAAAAGCCAATATAAGAAAATAAGTTTCCGTAACCGCCCAGTGTGCCAGAGGCGTTCGAAACATTAGCTCCTCCTCTAATCTCCCTAGTAACAACATCATCTAAAAATTCCCTAAGTACGCTTGCTTTTGCTTGATTGAACTTGGCCTTGCAGATTTTTTGAACCGCATTATTGACCCTTGGGCTATTCATAGCCTTAGTCTTGATTGAAGCTATGTTTACTCTAGCTGCCATTAATCAGTGCTCTTTACTAAAAATATAAAATACTCACTATCTAAAAATCTTTGAACTTTGTCTGAACTCGCCAACTCGAAAGTCTTCTCATCAAACGTAATCTTTTCAGTCTTTCCGTTTTTAATAAAGTCTCTCGCATTTTCTTTTACTTTAATCACCGCGTGACCGAATGGAATATTACTAGTTACATCATCCACCTCTTTGTATTCAGCGTCGTTGGCATATTTAATAACAGCATCATAAACCCCAGTAACAGGGATATATTCGTAGTTAGCTACTTGAGAATATTCGCCGTAACCAAATACCCCGTCTAAATCAATTTCTTGAATTATCTTTTTTGGTTCTTTGTAGACAGTTACTTGTCTTTTGAAGGTATCAAAAATGTCATTAAAAATACCCGTAAGAACAGCTTTCTCAGTTGATGATATCAAGCTTGCCATTTAGAGCAGTCCATTTCTCGTGGTGGTATCGTTTCTATGGTACTCGCCTTCAACAGTGTCATCACCAGCGACCTGTCTAGGCTCACAGCTTCTTAATCTGTAAGCTGTCACCAAATCAGTAAGTTCATCAGCTTCTTGTTTTCTTATGTTTGTTAAAGCTAGTGTTACTTGGTTTTTGTTTACCTTTCTTACAGAAGAACCTTGGTCTTTTACCTCGATAATTGAGTCAGTGGAAATCGCCAGAACGTTCTTTTTAATTTCTAAATCATAGTAATGTATTTTATACATTTTCTTTAAGACGGCTGCCGCTTCGACTGTGACAAGAACTGCTGGATCACTGTCGTCCTTAATTTCATTGTTGTTTATAGAGTAGTTAGCCATAAGAAGATTGTTCAGTTCTCCCACGTTTGTACGCACCCAGAATTGAATGGCAGTAGTAGTATAAGCCGTAGGTTCTCCTAGCTCCTTGTAAATTTCGTCTGCTATAGTTTCAACTGTCATATCTATTGTTATTACACTTAATAAACATTAAAAAACCCCCACAACTTTGAAAGTTCAATGGGGGTCAATTTTTTAAAAAAGACTATTTAAATTACTTTCCCTCACCTAAAATATTCTTAAGTTCTTTTGTTAATCTGGGATCGTTGTTTTTTTGGATTTTTGGTTTTCTGTAGGTGTTAACATGGTTTTTGAATTGTTTGATTAATCTTCCTTTTAAAATATCCATGTTATCAATCGGAATGAGCCCTACTTTCGTTGCATGGGCTTGCATATCTACCTTGGCCATGCCGTTTAATTGGGTTTCGTAATCGCTCACATCTAAAGTATTATAAGTATCCATACCGTCACTACCCCAGACTTGTTCCAAGGTGCTCGGTTCAAATTCTTCTACTTTGCCATGGGCTTGAGTCATATTTTGCATTTTAGTAGTCTTTTTGGCTGATTTTCTTGCTGATTTCTTCTTAGCTGCCATAATTTGTTCCTTTTCTATTATATGTTCTACTTACTCTCCGTTACACGAAAAGTATCACAAAGTGAAAAAAAAGTACAAAAAAAAATCCCCCACCCGAAGGTGAGGGATTCTGTAATAGAACCTATTAGATAACGATTCCAGCGATAGCGCGAGAGTCGATACAAATACGGCCCTCTTCGAGGAATCCGTAAAAGCCAACCTTCTCAACACGACTTCCGTAAGCGTTGAACTGATCATCAGGTAATGCTGTGAACGTTCCACCGCTTTCGTGCTCTCTAGCAACCGGACGAATGAACGAGCCACGGCTGTTGTCAAGACCAACGATAATTTCGTCGGAGGACTGCCAGTCGCCGCCGTTGTGCCCAGGTACGTCGTTACCAGAGGTGAAGCTGTTAAACAGGGTGTTGTACTTGCGTCCAGCACCAAGCTCAACCATCTCGTGGATATTAACACCGAAGATGCTTTGCATACCAGCATTGCGGTAAATCTCCTCGCGGACATTATCAGGCAATGTTTGGTTGTATTTGTTAGCACCAGAGCCAGCAGCACCATTACCGCTGGTATTTAGGGGATTCCATGCAAACGCACGAATCTGACCTTTAACCTCAGGGCTAACATACAGATCGGTAAGACCATTGCTCCAAGGAGCAACTGGAGTGTGACCAGAGAAGGATTCGTTGATTCTCTTCAAGCGAGTCATCAAATCACTCATGTCACCAAGGACAAGCTTGCCATCAGTGGCTGATTTAACGATGTGCTTAGTAGCAACAGCGGAACCAGTGGACTGAACATTCGTGCTGGCCTCGGCCAAAGCGCGAAGAATAACAGCCCATGCGTTTCTCTCTTGCTTGATTAGAACTTCAGTCGCCATACGCTCGATAGCCTTGCTAACAACGTCGAGTCTGCTTCTACGAGCATATCTCTTCAGCCAGCTAACAGCACTGTCAAGACGGTACGTGGCGATTTTCATCTCTGCTACGCCTTCGACCTGTGAGGTGGGAAGACCACCAGCAAGGTGCTGAGACCATACTGTGATGTAGCCATCATTCTCATTGTAATAAAGGTCGAGAGGGTAACTTGGATTGTCATCTTCGTTAAACGGCGCATCAGAATAAATCATGTTGGCCGTACCCGCTGTTTGAATAACTTCTTGAATTACGGGGCCGAGGAATGCTGCGAATGCTTCACTGGCTTCGCGAGAAGCAGTAGCATTCTTAGAGCCCATAGCCTTGATTAACTCAATCTGTTCGGGAGTTTCTTTTAGTTTTAATTTCATTATAAATTTCTCCTATGTTAGATATTTATGATTATAGTTCGAGTTTGATCAAGAGGGTGTTAGTTGTAGCATCCCAATCTCCCAAAGCTTTACCGATAACAATATCAGAAGCGTTGCCGAGATCGCCAACGATACCACTGTTATCCGCGCCGATCTTTTCGCCAGCAACAACACTGTTTAATACGTTACCTGCGCTGTCATGCAAGAGGAACATTCCTCTCGTTACAATTGGAACTGCTTGCCCAGGGACAACAACCTGCATTTCATCCGCCTTACGGGGGTTGTATCTCAGGTCTTCGCCGTTCTCGTCAAGAGTCCTTACGTCGTGCAACAGCATACCCAAAGGTTGAACAACATCTGCCCCGTCATCGGTTAAACCCGCGAATTTGGTTACTTCTGCAAGCAGATTGTAACGCAGGGACAAAGTGTTGCCGTAGCTGTTGCCGTTTACAGCCGCGTTGGGCTGTGTTCCTGATA
>Ga0208766_1000946_pt1 | contig 15903 bp, 19 predicted proteins | sample ETN01SmetaG_3_FD_185792 | JGI IMG/M metagenome (GOLD analysis project Ga0208766, IMG submission 185792) | Marine microbial and viral communities from oxygen minimum zone, Eastern Pacific Ocean - ETNP2014F12-01SV263 (SPAdes) (version 2) | ecosystem: Environmental > Aquatic > Marine > Oceanic ... | reverse complement strand
CGTTTTTTCTTCTTTTTTACTTCCAATTGAACCTTAATTTTCACTGGTGGAATCTCATGCTTATCTGAAGCGATTGGGAAGAGTGCTCTTTGTCCCAAATTGGCAACTTGATACCTGACACCCTTAATTGTGACCTCTTTTGATTGATACTGCAATCGTTGAGGAGTATATAATTCCTCAGTCCAGAATCCTCTGAAATCAGGCATTTGAAATTGATCAATACCTGCAATATTTATATCATTCTTCTTGTATAGTTTATATGTTAAAGTAACTTGCTCGCCTAAATAGGCATCTTTCTTATCAATTTCAGCAGCAATAAAAACCTCATCAAAACCATCATTACCTGATTTACCAACTTGTACTGGTATTTTTTTCCCTTTGAATGTCCTTTTTCCTACCGTTCCAGACAAGATTGGAATAACCAAATCACCACTCCGTCTAGGCATCAAAGTCCACGATAGGGTCTTAGTACTACTTATACTACCATTTATCCATTGAATATTATTCTGTTGAGAAGGCCCACTTACAATTTCAAAGTCATATTCTAACGGACTTAAATCAACCTTAGCAAAATCTTCACCATCAACAACCTGAATACTCAGTTTTAATAATTCACCTTTTTCTAATCTGTTTTTATCTATAGAAATTTGGATTGATTGAGCTACACCAGTTGATACAAGAATAAAAAATATTACTGAACGGATTACCAATCCTTCTCCATTTTTCTAGATTTTGTTTTTTTAATCTGAAATTTTTGATTGATCTTTTCTTGATCTTTTAGGGCATTAAGAATGGCTTCAGCTTCTTTTTGTCTATCTGTTTTCGTTTCTTGTTGATCTTGTTGTTGATCTTGTTGTTGATCCTGTTGTTGATCCTGTTGTTGGTCCTGTTGTTGATCCTGTTGTTGGTCCTGTTGTTGATTCTGTTGTTGGTCCTGTTGTTGGTCCTGTTGTTGATCCTGTTGTTGGTCCTGTTGTTGGTCCTGTTGTTCTTTTACTTGTTTTAATAATTCGAAATTTATTTTTGCATCTCTATCAGTTGGATCTAAAACAATGGCCTTTTTATAATATTCAAGACTTTGGTCCATACTACCATTTTCTCGCATTATATTTCCTAGATTATAATAAGATTTAGATGCAAGATGTCTATCTTCTGTATTTTTTAATGCATTTAATGAGTTTATAGCAGTGTCAATATCTTTTTGTTTATAGGCACTGATCCCAAGTCCAAATTTTGCATAATCATCATTTTTTCTTTTCTTCAAAATATTCTCATAAAATAATCGTGCATCACCATAATCTTCATTGTCGTATGCACTTCTTCCCTTATCTTGGGCAAGACCAATATTAGATACCAAAATAAAAATAATGATTATCATATCTTTAATTTTTTTCGAGTTGGAATCACAAAACCAATAAAAAAACAGAAAAGTGAGGAGATTGCAATTATTTGATATCGATCTTCGTATTCAGAGAACTCATGTGTTGATATAGTCTTTTTTTCCATATTTTCAATAGCGGCTGCAATTTCCTTATGAGAATCAGCAGAATTTGAAAACCAAAAATATGATCCTTTTCCAACAGTTGCAATTTCCTTTAAAATAGATTCATTAAGGGTTGTTGTGATGAGTTTTCCTTCTTTATCTCTCTTGTACCCTATTTTTTGATTATCTTTATCTTTTTCCGGAATTAAACTACCATTTCTTGACCCAACACCAACTGTATTTATCATCAATCCTTTTTCTGAGGCCTTGGATGCAAGATTAACTGCTTGATCATCATGATCTTCCCCATCAGATATCAACATCATAACCTTGAATTTATCAGTTTCATCAGAAAACGAATCCAATGCTGTATTCATCGCGGTACTTAATACTGTTCCTTGTGTAGGTATCATTCTACTATCAATCTCATTAAGGAATAATAATGCGGCCTCATAATCAGTGGTAAGAGGTAAATATAAATGACTCGTCCCAGCAAAAACAATTATTGCTACCCGATCTCCTTTTAGATTTCGTATTAACCTACCAACTTCTAGCTTTGATTTTGCCAGTCTAGATGGAGTGACATCTTCGGCATCCATGCTAGTTGAGGTATCCAAAGCGATGACCAGATCTACTCCTTTCCTTTCTATGGGTCTAACTCTAGTGCCTATCTGGGGACCGGATGCTGCTATTGTTAGTAATAAGGTTCCCAAAATCATGATATTACTCTTCATTGCGATCTTAGACCTATCTAAACGTTTTGTTATAGTTTTGTCCATTGACCTAGATAATAATGGTGAAAAATATCCTTTTGTCTGTGAGATCCAATACAACCAAAGCCCTAGTTGTATGAATAAAAACAAAAGTACCCAGATAAAACGAAAAGACATTAATCTATCATCCTAAAGAGAGCTTTTTTAATTGCCTCTAGTAAAGTACCAAGTAGCAATGCTGGTATTAAAAACCAACCATAGAGTTCTTTATAATGTGTGTATTCATTAACCTCGATATCAGAACGTTCAAGGTCATTGATATCAGAATAAATCAGCGCTAATGCTTTAATATCAGTCGCTCTATAGTATTTGCCTCCAGTGACACTAGCAATCTTCTTCAGTGTCACTTCATCAATTTCATTAACGATCAGACCTCGTCCTGGGATCTTTGTATAAGCTTGGTCAGTACCAGCTCCAATTGTATAAATCTTGATGTCAAATTCTTTAGCTAATTTTGCTGCTGTAATTGGATCAATTTCACCAGAATTATTACTACCATCAGATAACAAAATCATCACCTTACTTTCAACATTACTACTCCTGAAACGATTTGTACCATTTGCAATTGCCATTCCGATGGCGGTACCATCATATTCTTTTGATGCAACCTTTATTTCACCAATAAGTGATTTTAATATGGATTTATCGATGGTCAATGGACATTGAATAAATGATTCACCTGCAAAAACCAATATTCCAATACGATCTTCCTTTCTATTACTGATAAAATCCATAGCTGTTCTTTTCACAGCCTCCAATCGATTTGGTGAGAAATCATCAGCTAGCATGCTCGAACTGATATCTAGAACTAACAATATATCAATTACATTAACGGATGTCTCCTCGATTTTATTGACCTTTCTTGGGCGAGAAATTCCTAAGATTATCAAAAATATTATTAACAGATGAATCCCTAAAACTAAAATCATCTTCATCGACCCTGTTCTTTTCATTGCAACTGAGGTGAATATTTCAGAAGAGATTTGAATAGTGCCTTGGTTTTTCTTGCCTAAGTTGTAGTACCACAGGATAAGGCCAGGGATAATTAGTAAAAGGATTAAATAATAGGGAGACTGAAATTGCATCATATAGAAAATCAGAAGATTTTATTTTAGGTTTACATTATTATATAATAACTAAAAACCTTCAATATTGTTTCTAAATAAATGTGCAATTTATAGTATTGCACAATGCGAGGGCTTATTCCTCTTCTTTTACGGATTCCCCTTTAGGCTCATTAGCATCCATTATCTCTTGCTTACCAGTTTCAACAGCATCTTTAAATTCATTGATGCCTTTACCCAGTCCGCGTGCTAATTCGGGGAGCCTTTTAGCTCCAAACAAAAGCAGGATAACTAAAAAGATTATGAGAAGTTCGCCAGTACCTAGATTAAACATATCCGAAATTTACATTCTAATGATGAATGATGTCTCCCAAATTTTTATCTAAAATAGCGTAAAATGTAATAGGAAATTGCAAGACCTATAATACTAGTAAAATTAAAATCGACTGTCAAACCAAATTTAAATACGATGATACTTAGATCAATTACGATGACACCTATTTCATTTCCAAGACCACTACCAAGATTAAATGTCAAACTCGTCAAAAAAAAGTCCTTCACAACACCTTCAGGAAGGGCCCACCCCATGAGATTACCAAGTACTCCTCCGATAATCGCACCAGTAAACAGACCTAGGGCAATTAATGATATATCTCTATTTCTCATAAACTAATTATTTATCTTTGATTGAATGTTATTCTTCTGGGGATGTATAAGCCAATGCAAAATATTCCAACCAATAAATACTAGAGTAATAGGCAATAAAAAGAAGCCCTGTAAAAGGATGATTCCAAAGACTGAAATAATAAATATTATTAAAATAATTGAATTATAGCGACCAGATCTAAAAGATAATAAGGGGAATTTTATAAAAGGGATTGGACTGACCATTAAAATACTTATTCCAGCAACTAGCATAAGAGCTGTTCTTGGATCGCCATAATCGCCATCAATTTGGTGATTAAAATATAAAAAAGAAAATAAAGTTATAGCTGCAATTGGTGTTGTCAGTCCCAGTGTATGATTTTTCTGAACCCCCATCTCCTGATCGATGTTGTACTTAGCCAGTCTAATCGTTCCAAACATGAGGGGCATAAAAGAAATAAGAAGTCCCAATAATGGATGCAGACCGTCCACATAAAGTGAATATATTAAAACGGATGGTACAACGCAGAATGAAATAGTATCTGCCATTGAATCAAATTCCATACCAAACTTTGATTCTATACCTAATAGGCGAGCTATTTTGCCATCAAACACATCTAAGATTCCCGCAAGCATTATTGCAATACCGGCATTCAATGGCTCATTATTGATTATTAGGCCTATTGCCAAAAATCCTAAGAACATATTAGTCAATGTAATGATATTGGGTATGAAATGTTTAGGTTTTTTTCGCATTTTTATTATTCTTGTCTGTTTTAAATGTACCAATAATTGTACTGTTTCCCACAACTTTCTGTCCTATTTTAACATTTAAATTTATTGTTGATGGGACTATCATATCAATCCTAGATCCAAAGCGCATAAAACCCAATCGGTCTCCTATCTCCATTGATTCGGCTTCTTTTGCATAACATATAATGCGACGTGCCAGAAGACCTGCTATCTGTACAATTCGAATGTTACCGGCCTTTGTAATGATTTTGATTGAATTTCTTTCATTCTCATCACATGCTTTATGATCAAATGCCATAAAAAATTTGCCCTTTTTATATTGAATCTCCTTAAAGGAACCACCTATAGGCATACGATTTACATGTACATTAAAAATATTTAAGAAAATAGATATTACTATAGATTTCCCAATTTCTTCATCATTGACCGCCTCTAGTCTGATGATCTTCCCATCTGCCGGCGATACAATGAGATTATCGCCTTTTGGTAATAATCTTTTGGGATCTCTAAAAAAGTTCACACAGAATAAGAAGAAGAATCCCATTGTTAACGGGAAAAAGATATTAATCTCATAAGCAAGATAAATCCAGATTAGTAATGCTGTGGCACCAAATAATGGATATACAAATATTTTTCCTTCCTTGGAAACAATCATAAAATAGCTCTATTTAAATTTTGCCAGTTTCATCTTAATCTTTTTGTATTTTCCATTTCTAAATATTTTCAATAGTACCAAATCATCAGCTCGAATATCATTTTCATATAATACTCTTCGAATATCACTTGGTTTATTTACATCAACACCATTAAAGGTCAATATCACATCTCCTATTTTGAGGCCAGATCTATCTGCTGGACTTGATTGTGATATGTCTAGTATTACAACCCCTTTGACAAATGGTGCTTTAAGATAATTCGCTACCTTACTATTCAATGGTTGTACATACAGCCCAGTGTAGACCCTTCGGTCAATTTCCCCTGTCATTTTTAATTCTTTTGCGATTCGCTTCGCATTATTAATTGGAATTGCAAAACCTATACCTACTGATTCTCTATTTATCTCAGAATCCCTAAAAATAAAAGTATTTATCCCAATAACCTTGCCAAGCGAGTTAACTAAAGGCCCACCTGAATTTCCTGGATTGATAGCGGCATCTGTTTGAATCATATCTTGAAATACCTTGCCTGATTGCTGCATTCCAAAATCCATATTGGTTGCACTAATTATGCCTATGCTTGCAGATGGTTTGTTACTTACTGAAAATAATTCAAAGGGATTTCCTAGAGCAATCACCCATTCTCCAATAATCAAATCATCTGAGTCATCAAGCTCAGCGAATGGGAAATTGGATCCTGCTAATTTTAATAATGCCAAATCTGATATCTCATCAGACCCAACTATTTCTGCTTGATATTCATCACCACCAGATAGTGTCACTGTTACTTTATCTGCATTCTGAATCACATGATGATTGGTCATCAAGAACCCATCAGGGCTAATAATAACTCCACTACCTGATGTCTTCATTGGATATATCTCTCTTGGAAACATAAAACCAAAAAAAGGGTCAAAAGACACTGAACTTAAATGCTGTTCAACATTTATACTTGCCACTGCTGGACCAATCTTTTCTATTGCCCTTGTTATGGCAGTATGTCTGGAATTAGTTATATCATCTGCATGAGTATATGCAATAAAAAATAAATATAAGAACAGGTTATATAGGATTGACCTATTATACATAATTAATTTTTTCCAAAATCAGACCTTGAGGTGGAGCCTTGAATATTCGCACATTTTTTCTTGGATTATTAAGCAAAGATTGAAATTCTAATTCAGTGAATCGTTGATTACATACTGCAATCATTGTACCAACAAGGTATCGAATCATATGATGAAGAAATCTATTGGCACTGATTCTAAATATAAACATATTATCTTCAAATGACCATTTGCTATCAAAAACTTCGCACATTGTATCTTTCATTTCTTCACGATACTTAGAAAAAGATAGGAAATCTTTATTACCAATCAATTGGCCAGCAAGATGATTCAAACACTTAATATCTATTTTAGTAAGAATCCAACATTGATTTCCATATAATATTGATGCACCGGAATAACACTGATATCTATAATACCTTTTTTTAGCATTAAACCTAGAATGGAAATCACTTTTAACTTGTTCTATGTCTATTATCCTGCAATCTTGCGGCAGGTTCGAATTCAATGCATTTTTTATATCTTGGACATTCAATGTGGATTTAAAATCAATATGAGCTACTTGCGCCAATGCATGTACCCCAGCATCAGTCCTACCAGAGCCATGTACAATTATCCGACTTTGTCTATTTGATAATTTTTTTAATGCATTTTCGATAGTGCCTTGTACTGTTCTACCCTGTTTTTGCAATTGCCACCCAAGGTATTTAGTGCCATCATATTGAATGATCAACTTATATCTAGAAAAAATAATGGATACCCATTATGCATATAGGAGTAAGAAAACAGATTATGATATCAAAGGTTGTAAACTCTAAAAAAGGGAATATACTTCTCCTATTCTTTTTACCATATCCACGCATAGACATATTATCGAGAATATTATCAGTCCTTTCAAGATTTAGTAAAATAAAGTCAGGAAGAAATTTTGCGATATTGATTATTTTGAACATATTTGTATTCTGGATATTCAATGCTAGAGCCTTTTGTGATCTTTGAGTCTGATTCCAATCTTGTTGTATACTCGGAAAAAACCTTAAGGTCATTTCAAAAAACAATACAATTCTATCAGCCCAACGCATGTTTAAGCCTGATGAGAACCAAATACTTCTTATAGATATTAATAGACTATGCGACCTAGACTCAATTGTGTAAAGATTCATAAGGCTAATCATTGTGAATAAACGTATAGTTGCTATAAATACATCTATAAATAAAATAGATATTGGTCTGAATAAAAAAATCCAAGAGATTAAAAAAAATAGAATTCCTGATAATGGTAAATAAATAATATAAGGTTTTATATTGCGCCACCATTCACTCCAGAATGCTCTTTTATAAAAAAAAATTATTATTACAAGAATAATATGACCAAATAACAAATATATATTTGTTGATAAAAGAATGGAGATTGAAAATATAATATAAAGGAATAGTCGAGAAATGGGGTTCATTATATTATTAAAATGTTATATGCAGACTTATTTCATTTACCTCATTAGTAATAATTGGTATAAAGGTAATATTATTAAGCCTTAATAGATATAATGCATCTATTGCAGAGACAATATGATTAAGGACAATTGCCCCTATGATATATTCACTCGCCTTTGCAAAATAGTCACTCCGAATACGCATCGTTTCAAACTTTTTCATATTTGTTCTAGTATCCCATGACCATTGTTCACTTTCACCATATAACTCATTCAAATATCTCCATCTTAAATGTTCGCTATTATGGTTATCAATATCAATGTAGTTCCCAATATCAACCCAATATTTATGGTTTTTATCTTCCGTACCTAGGATACCAGCATGCTCAACTGCAAATGACTCATACTGTAACATTTGATGATATGAAAACGTATAAGACCCTATACATGCTGTCCATAATGATAATTCAATATTTGAAAAAAACCTGGATCGTTTATTATCCTGTAATGTTTTCTCACCCCACCCTGGTACTAAAATAGATTTGAGTATTGGGCTCATCTTATAATTTTGCCCCTTTGAAAGTGACAAACATAACATAATAAATATTACTTTTTTATACATGAAAAAACTGGACCTATGAATAGGAAAATTACAAAACAAAGTGATGCAAATACATCACCGTATTTTGTATAAAAAGTTCCTGATTTTCCCAATACTATATTTTCTTTGAATACGACTTGCTCTCCAAGAGGAATTTCTCTCTTCACTTTACCATTAGGTAGAATGACACCTGAGATACCAGTGTTCCCAGACCTTACAACTGGTATGCGATTCTCTATTGCTCTCAATCTAGCATGCTCAAAGTGTTGGTATGGTCCTGCAGAATTTCCTAACCATCCATCATTTGCCTGAATCATTAGTATTGCCGCTCCCTTATTCACAAATCTACGTGCATAACGTGGCAAACTAGATTCGTAGCAGATCAGGTTTGAAAACTTAATATTACCAAACTTGAAGGTTGTATAGTCATCACCGCCCATAAACATTCCTCTATCTATATTTAAATTAAGTTCGCCAAGAGGATGTAACAGATAAGGCATTAGGTCATACTCAGCAAATGGTACTAGATGAATTTTGTCATACATCACATAATCTTGATTTGGTTGGATATACATAGAACTATTATAATACAACCGCTGTCCATTAGAATCGATTCTCCTATCCACGGTACCAATGAGAATAGGAATATTTGATTGGTTGACAATTGACTGTAATCGCTGTCTTATTATATTATTGATTCTCAAATAGGTAGGCAATGCCGTTTCTGGAAATAAAATAAAATCAGGATCAAGGTCAATTGCCTTACGATGTAAAGAATCCATTATATTCAATGTTAATTCTCGAGTTGCTATGTCCCATTTTTCATTAGGATTTAAATTAGGTTGTATTACTGCTATGCTTAGTTTCTCTTTATTATCATATTTTGATTCGAGGATAATCTTTATCCATCCGCTGCCAATGAATATAATCGAAATAATAAATATTAATCTTAATTTTTCTTTTGAAATCCTATTTACAAATATATAATAATAAAGTGTTACATTAATTATTACTATCCAAAATGCTACAATATAAGTACCTGCGTATTCTATGTGCTGAAGTATAGGTAATATATCCATTTGAGTTAGAGCTAGATTTCCCCATGTAAATCCTAAAGGGCCAAAACTTCTGATCCATTCGAGAGAGACAATCAGAAATGGCATCATCAATAAACGGTTTAAATGATGATCGATTGAGCCCACAATCAAACCTGCCACTGCCCAAAATATCGATAGATAGATAGCCGCACTTATGAGTGAAAATAAAACAACGATAAATTCAGCACCAGAATTGGTGGCCATCCAATAATTTGAGATCAAATTATAAATTATTCCAAAAACGAAACCTGATAGAAAGTTGGTTTTTGGCCCATTAGCAAACCATGAATAAAATATTGGTAAAAAACCTATATATGCTAGAATACCTAAATGAATGGGGTGATAACTTATACCAACTAATAATCCTGAAATAATTGCTAGTTGCCAAGGAGACCTTTTTAAAAAAAAGCTATTCATTTATAGGAATGAGAATCCAAAAATTGTTGTAAAAAGATTGCAGCAGCCGTTGAATCAATTAAATGTTTATTGTGACCAGTCTTTACTTTCTGCTCAATTAGTGATTTTTTTGCACTTAAAGAAGATAATCTCTCATCTTGCAAATGTGTAGGAATACCAAAAGATTCTAGAAATTTTGAAAATTTTCTAACTTTTACTGTCTGCTGTGTCTCGTTACCTGACATACTGATTGGAAGTCCTAGCACGATACATTCAATATCATTTTCTAGGATTATGCTTTTAATAATTTTCTCTAACGAGACTAAATCTTTATTATTAATAGTATGAAATGGGGATGCTATAATTTTATTTAAATCAGATATGGCCAACCCTATGCGACTATCTCCATAGTCTACGCCCAATATTCTTCCCACAGCTCAGATTGGCTTACGCAATTGTGCCTTGATAATTTTACCAGGCTTGAACCTCGTCTTTTTGTGAGCAGGTACATATATCTCTTCATTTGTTCTTGGATTACGAGCTCTTGGTTTTGCTTTTGTGGGTTTAGATTCAAATACCCCGAAATTTCTTATTTCAATTCTTGTATACGGACTATCTTCCGTTAGATATTCTCTTAATATGCTAAAAAGGTCATCCACTAACACTAACGAAGATCTGACACTTTTATTTTGCCGTTTTGCCATTTCATTGGCAATATCTTTTTTTGTATATGTTTTGATTTTCATTATCTACCTACCCTTTCTACATAATCAATGTGTTTTAATTTTGTCATCTTTTGCATTAATCTATCTAGTTGGCGATTATTATTTACTTGGACAATGAAATTTGCCTCAGCAATGCTATCATTGACCTTAATATCTACACTTGCAATATTTACATTTTGTTTTGAAATACATTCTGACATATCCTTTAGCCAGCCTTTATAATCTTGACCTATAACTTTTAATAGGACATTAAACTGGTCTGAGGATTTAACATTCCAATCCACGGGAACTAACCTATCTGACTCATGATTTAATAATGGCAAACTTTTGCACGCGCTTCTGTGAACAGTAACCCCCCTACCTCTGGTTACAAAACCAATAAGTTCATCTCCAGGTATTGGATTACAACATTTACCAAAATTAATTAGAAGGTTATCTATTCCATCTAAAACTATACCTTTGGATTTATTACGATAGAAATCAAAAAAACCAGCTGAATTATCATTTAATTCATTATTATCTTCGATTTCTTCTTTAGGCCTTATCTTTTTAAACATATCCCTAACAGTAATTACTCCAGTTCCTATCGCCTTTAATAGTGCATCTGTATCAGCATATCCAAAACGATTATAACTTTTCTTAAATTCGTCTATATCATCTTTTAATTTCATTCGCCTTAGAGTTTTATTAAGGATTTCAATCCCTAATTTTATACTTTCATCATCATGACTTTTCTTTAAATGACGATTAACTTGATTTCGTGCTTTGGTGGTCACAATGAATTTTTGCCATCCATAACTTGGCATTTGTTTTTTGCTAGTAATAATCTCGACCATATCACCATTTTGAAGCTTTGTATTTAAGGGAACTACAATATGATTTATCTTCGCTCCCATACAATGCATTCCAACTTGTGTATGGACCTGATAAGCAAAATCAACAGGCGTTGCGTCAATCGGCAACTGGACAAGGTCACCATCAGGAGTAAAAACAAAAATTTCTTCATTGTAAAGATCAATTTTTAATAGATCCATAAATTCCTTTGGGTCAGTGGACTCATTCTGCAATATCTCTAATAATTCTCTTAGCCATTTCACATTATTGTCTATTCCTGTTGGTCGACTATCTTTATAAATCCAATGAGCGGCAACTCCAATTTCCGCAGTTTCTTCCATATCATTTGTACGAATTTGAATTTCAATCTTTTGGCCATTTGGCCCTATGACTGTAGTATGGACAGATTGATAGCCATTTGATTTTGGAGTTGCAATAAAATCTTTAAACCTATCTTGTACTGGTAAGTATATATTGTGGACTATTCCAAGAGCCAAATAACAGTTTTCAATCTTTTCTACAATAATACGAATTGCATATAGATCGTAAATCTCATTGAACGTCTTATTCCTATTCATCATTTTTCCATAAATCGAAGCGTAAGATTTTGCTCGACCATATACCAATGGGAATATTTCATATTTATTTAATTCTTCTTCTACAGGTTTTATCACTTTATTAATGAATTTATGCCTCTGCTTTGCACTAGATTTTATTTTAGATTCAATTTCTTTGTAACCTGAAGGATTTAACACACTAAAGACCAAATCTTCCAATTGTGATTTTACAGATGACATACCCAAACGGTGAGCAAGAGGGACATAAATATCTCGAGTTTCTATCGCAATTCTATGTCGCTTGATTTGAGGCATATGCATGATTGTTTCCATATTATGAAGACGATCTGCAAATTTTATGATAATAACCCTCAAATCCTGCGCAACTGACAGTAGCATTTTCATAAAATTACCCGCCTGTTTTTCTTTCCTAGACGAGTATGTTATTTCACTTATTTTAGTAAGACCATCTACAAGATTGCCAAGATCATCACCAAAGATATCAGTGATTTCATCTAGGGTTGTCTCTGTATCCTCAATTGTATCATGTAATAAACCTGCCATAATCGTTGTTGTATCCATTTTCCAACTGGCCAAGGTATTTGCTACTGCAATACAGTGAGAAAAATAAGGTTGGCCAGATAGTCTTTTTTGACCATTATGGCATCTATCACCAAATTCATAGGCCTTCCAGAGTATTGCTGTTACCTCATCAGAATTTTGATCAGGTGATAAAGAAATATTTTCTACTAGTTTAATAAAAGATTTAGGATACTCTCCAAATAGTTGAGGAACAAGTTTTGTTAATGGATTTTCCATTAAAATGGAGTTTCTTCCTTAGATAGATTTTCAAATCTTGCATATTGGCTAATGAAAGTAGCATCAATACTTCCCGTTGGCCCATTACGTTGTTTTGCAATAATAATCTTTGCTTTACCCTCATCTTCATCTTCCTGACTATATACCCAAGGTCGGTAAAGGAAGATAACGACATCTGCATCTTGTTCAATGGCACCACTTTCACGTAAGTCTGACAATTGAGGTTGACGATCTTGTCTTTGCTCTACCGCTCTTGATAACTGGGAGAGCGCAACAACTGGGACATCTATTTCTTTGGCAAGAGCTTTTAATGACCTTGAGATAACAGAAATTTCCTGTTGACGGTTTTCTACACCTCTTGGCCCTTGCATTAATTGAAGATAATCAACCACAATCATACTTATCTGTTTTTCTGCTACTAGCCGCCTAGCCTTAGCTCTCAACTCACGAACTGTTATAGCAGGAGTATCATCAAGATAAATTGGAGCTTCTTCTAAATCTCCTGCTGCAATTCCTAAATTTTTCCATAATTTAGAAGGAAGTTTGCCTGTTCTTACAAAATGCATATTCACTCTTGCTTCTGCACAGAGTAATCTCATTGCTAGTTGTTGATTACCCATCTCTAAACTAAACATTCCAACTCCTTCATCTGCCTCTAAAGCTGCATTACGTATCATTGAAAGAGCCAACGCAGTTTTACCCATACTAGGTCTTCCTGCAATAATGATAAGATCACCTTTTTGAAATCCTGATGTCTTTTCATCTAGGTCTAATAAGCCCGATGGTACACCCGTAACCGTACCACCCTTGTTTCTTTTTTCCTCCAAATCATCTAATGCGCTTACTATAACAGGGTTAATCTGTTTAAATCCACCCTTCAACTGGTTTTGAGTAATCTTAAACATTGATTGTTCAACAGTCTCTAGTATATCAGATATATCTTGATTATCATCGTATGCTTCTTTTGCTATATTATGAGAAAGTGAAATCAGATTTCTTAACAAGGCTTTTTCTACAACAATTTTTGCATATCGTTCAACATGTGCTGCAGTTGGGACCATTTCAACCAAACCTGTTAAAAAATAAATACCTCCAATTACATCTAAATCATTATTTTTCTTTAGATATTCCGCAACTGATAACGTATCAATAGGTTCAGCATTATCAAATAATTTTCGCATTGCTGAAAATATTTTCATATGAGCATCTTTATAAAAATGCTCAGGCTGTAACCATTGGATGGATTTACTCACTGCTTCTTTGGAAGATAACATAGAGCCAAGCACTGCTAATTCAGCCTCATTTGAATGAGGTTGGACGTTTAATTGTTTATTATCTTTTGTCATAAAATTCTATCTTGTTAAGTAGTCTCTAACCCATTGAAAATCCTCCCAAGCATCTTTTTTGAAATTAGGATTTCTCAACAATGCTGCTGGGTGATAAGTGACCTTTAATGGAATACCATGATAATCATGAAGAGTGCTTCTCATTTCTTTTAAAGGTATATCTGTTTTAAGTAATGTTTTTCCTGAAACCCTTCCGAGAGAAACAATAAGTTTTGGTTTTATCAATTTAATCTGCCTTAATAGATATGGTTCACACTTATCCACCTCAGACGCTAGTGGATCTCTATTATCAGGGGGTCTACATTTCAAAACATTTGCAATATAAACGCCTTCGTTTCTACTCTTATTAATTGCTCTTAATATTTTATCGAGAAGTTTACCTGATTTACCAACAAAGGGTTCACCTTTTTGGTCTTCTTTTTCTCCTGGTGCTTCACCAATTAACATAAGGTCAGCATTTGGATCTCCAACTCCAAAAACAAAATTATTTCGTGTACTTGCAAGCGGACACTCCTGGCAAAGACATATTGAGTTACAAAATTGAATTAAATCACTAGATAAGTGCCTACGATTTGATAATAGAGTCTTATCCTCATTGATTGTATTTGTAGATTTAAAGAACAACTCATTTCCAAAAAGTGTCTTTTGCTGTTTTAGGAATTTTTGAATTTCACTTTTTTCATTCATTGATAAATTGAAAGATTATTTTCTCCAATTCACTTCACCATTGACAAATTTCTCTATTGCAACTGTTGTGACCTTTTCTTGCTCCTCATAATTCTCAGGAGAGATTTCTTCAATCTCATCAAAAACATCAAGTTCTTCTTCTTGATGACTTAAGATCGCTTTATCAACTATCCTCTCTTGAAGTTCTAGTTTTGCCTGTCCAGACATCACAGAAACGGCCTCATACATATTCTCTGCTTTTTCCTCTATATCTCGAAAGGGTATTGTTTTAATTCCCATTTGTTACTCCTTGTTTAAGATTATTAATAGTGTTTTGTAATTCTATTTTTGCTAATTCCAAATCTTCATTAACCATAACATAATCAAATTTTTTCTGAAACTCCATCTCCTCTTGAAATCTCTTTAATCTTATTTCTATTCTTTTTTCTGAATCTGTTCCACGATTTTTTAGTCTATCTCTAAGGTGTTGTATGCTTGGTGGAATAATAAAAATAGAGAATGTTCGATCAGGATACAACTTTTTGATACTCATAGAGCCTTTAACATCCATCTCAAGCAAAAGGGTTTTTTTTCTTTTAATTGCACTTATTAAGGCATGTATTGCTGTACCATAATAAAAGCCATGTACATTCTCCCATTCAACAAAATGACCTTTCATAATGAGATCCTCAAACCTGTCTGAAGATATAAAATGATAATCCATGCCATCTTTTTCTAGATTTCTTTTTTCTCTAGTAGTATAGGAAGTTGACCATTCAATTTCAGGTTCAACACTTTGTAGCGCTTTGCACAACGTTGTTTTCCCTGAGCCCGAAGGAGCTGAAATGGTTATGAAGTTTATCATTAAAGTAAGTTTTGTAATTGTTCGCGTAACTTTTCGATTTCACCCTTCATTTCAACTACTCGCATTGTAACATCCGTTTGCGGACTTTTAGAACCTATTGTATTGATCTCTCGACCAATTTCC
>Ga0208766_1000945_pt1 | contig 15905 bp, 19 predicted proteins | sample ETN01SmetaG_3_FD_185792 | JGI IMG/M metagenome (GOLD analysis project Ga0208766, IMG submission 185792) | Marine microbial and viral communities from oxygen minimum zone, Eastern Pacific Ocean - ETNP2014F12-01SV263 (SPAdes) (version 2) | ecosystem: Environmental > Aquatic > Marine > Oceanic ... | reverse complement strand
TCTTAATTCTACCTTGTTTATCTCTAGGCAATTTCCTTTCGGATTTCTGATACTCTGCCTTTTCCTTTTTAAAATAGGATTGAGGATTTAGTGGCTTTTCTTGATTGGGCGCGGGAATCTCTACCATTGCTGGTGGAGCAGCCCATTCTTCTTTTTCTAACATTTGGAGAAGGTTTATCGCGAGAAATGCTTCTGTTATTTCACCGCCCTTTTTTCCTATTTGTTCAGCTTCCATAATTGGCTTTGGGACTTGGATTGGTAAAGTGATTTCTCCACCCCAAGGGAGGTGAAGTAGTCGTGCGAGTTTCTTCGCAAAGTTCTTTAATCCTGCTTTAAGCTTCTGGAATAATCCGTCTTCATGTAATCGTATCTCTCTATGATACTGTAGAAATGGTTTCAACTTTATCCTTATACTGACCAAGGTAGTTCATGAACTCACCTCGTGATTTATTCATATCTTCAGTATTTAGGATAGTTACTTCGTGACCAAGTTCTTCAGGAGTCTTACCATAGACATTCAGGATAGCTACCTGTTCGATGCCAGAATCATACATGAAATCGTGAGCATCAGTATAAGCTACTGTCTGCATCAACCACTTCTTCATACCTGACTTGGTCTTGCGTTTGTTGGACTTTTTGTAATCCCACATGGTTTTCTTACCACGGAAAATACCTACACCGTCAAACTTACCTGTATAACCTGCAGGGTGATACAGTCCCATTTCACTTCCCCAGACCTCATCGATCTCAGGAAGAAGGTAGTTACTGAAATGATCAATAACCTTCGCGGTCATGACATCTTTAATAACACCAGAATCAATAGCGTTGTGGAATCTACGACCAGCGAGGGTCGCTTTATAGATAGTAGAACTCTTGTCCTTCATTGCATGTTCAAAAAAGGAATGTGACTTGGAGTCCACTGTTGAAAAGATCTTAGTGGGAGCTGGGAGTTTACCAAATTCCTTACGAATTTGACCCAATGTCCTGTAATCATACTTATTGACTACTTTGTGTTCTAATAAAGATTTCATACCAATCTCGTCTAGGGTTAACAGGAAAGGGTACTTCCCTCATCCTTTACCTATATTATCCCGCAAAGTGGGGGTCAATGTCAAGTGAAAAGCGACATTATTGTACAATATTCTCTTTCTATAGATCGTTTATTCAACGTTGACGCTCCAAAATAATATGGTTCAGCCATCCGTTTACCGAAATAAAAGCCTCCTGAATGATACGCGATAAGTCTTTCATAACTGAACTTATCAAAAATCTCATAAGCTCTTGGGTTTAGAATCATAATAGGTAACCAAGCACCTTTCACCATATCTTTCCAATGTTTTCCGTGTCTCATTCCTTTGTAGTCTAAGTCACGTATCAATGAACCATGATTAGCTTCAACTGAGTTGCCCCATGTTCTAATAATAGCGTCAGGTTCTTCCCAATCTACTATCCAGTCAACCTGAACATCTTCTGTTCTTCTTCTACCTTCTACAGACATCATACTACATGCATCGGCTTTTGTCAAGTAAGGGTGCCAAGAATCTATCAGTTTAGGTGATTCTTTTCTACTCCATATCTGGAAAACTGTCCTAACTGGATGTTCCTCCTCTCCATGTATGAAAGACCAGTCATCCAAAATGATATTGGTGTAAAGCTCAAATGATGAATCAAGTTGTTTCTGTGTTCTATACTCCATCCACGTTCTAGGAATAATGAACGCGATGGTATCTGAAAACTGAGCGGCGTGGTTGAAGAACTGTATCGCTAGATTTGATTGTCTTCCATAGGGGGGATTTCCTATTGTTAGAATAGAAGGACATTTACCTTCCAGAGGCGAATAGTCATCTGGATACCATTCTAGAAAATCTGATTCTATTATGTCAGGATGGTTTTTCTCTATATCAATACCTAACCTGTTCTCAGGAAGTTCGTCATAGATACTACCACACCCAGCAGAAGGTTCTAGGATAATATCATATTTACTAAAATCATGATGACTGTTGGTTAGTTCAACGACTCTCTTAGCGACAGGTCTAGATGTGAAGTATTGGTCAAGTTCGTCTATTACTCGTTTCTTCATTTAAAAAGATTCATCAAATCATTATTTTCTGAAAAGTTCCGCCCGAATATTTCAACTACTTCATTTGTATTCGTTCTCTGAGCCATGAACTTATTATCGTAGTTTGTTAGGTCTAAAAAGTCAAGATGTTTCTGATAAAATCCATCTCCACAGTCCTTGTTAGAATACCCTACGTATGACCCTGCTTCATGACACTCCTTGGCGAACAGACAAAGCTGTATCTGTAATGGGTCTGTAAACGATGTCTTGTCCCATTCAGACGGAGCTTGCTGATACCCAGAAGATTCTCTGTAAGGTGGGTCAAAGTAGTAATAGGTTCCTTTTCCCATATCACCTCTGGTCACTGAATAATCGTCACAGGTTAGAATACACTGTTCCTTGAAGAAACGAGAAGTCTCCTGTATATTCTGGACATCAACAAATGTTGAGTTCGTTTTACATTCGCCAGGGGCCGTGGAGTATCTACCCTTGGAATAGGAATAGGTCAACCACCATCCGTTGAAGTTAATGGGCATCATAAACAAGAGTCTCGCTGATGCTTTAACCTCACCTTCTTCGTTGTCAATATACAATAGCTTCTCTCTATTGTAGATATCTTTTCTAGTCTGGATGTCATCTGTGGCTAGAAATTCTTTCTGTAGTTTAAATACGATTTCCAGCATATCATCCACGTGGTCTCGTATATTAAAATACATGGTCATCAGCTCATCGTTTTTATCGTTGATGAAAAACTCTGCATTTGGATATTGTTTCTTTGCGGCACAGGTGATACTGCCTGCACCATAGAAAGCGTCAACGAATTTCGTGACCTTTCCGTCTGGCCAGAACATAGGCCCGTCCTCAAGATACTTTTCCATCATCTTGCGTTTTGACCCTGTCCATTTGAATAGTGGTTTCATTCTACACTTAGTATTGAGAAGTTTCCTTTTTTCTTGACATTGACAGTTCGTGAAAACTTGTCTGCCAGTATTTCTCCTTTGTGGGAAATAATAAAAATGTTTGTACCAGTTAAATCGTAAATAATCTTGATGAGTTCTTCTGTCCCAGAAGCATCAAGCGAGGAATCGAAAGTCTCGTCTAGGATGAGCAGGTTTGTCGAAACAGACCCACGAGACTTTGCGATGGCTCTCCATGTCAATAACAGAGCAAGGTCAATACGTTGTCTTTCGCCCATAGAAAAGTTCTCGTATTTGAACTCATCTTGGTAACGTGACCTTACGATCTCCTTAAAGCTCTCATCCAGTTCAAAGCGTATGGGTAACCCCATTCTCTGTAGATAGACATTCGCTGTGTGGTTAATAATGGGAACATACTGCTTGATTATCTGGGCTTTTACACCATCATCTCGCAATAGTTTGTATGCGGTATCATAGAGGTCTCTAGTCATTACTAAAGCCTCCAGTTCAACTTTTAATACAGCAAGTCTTCTTTTTTCCTTGTCAAGCTCTGTTGTATCCATGTCATCAACCTCAGACTCCAGTTCAACAATTCGAGTACTGTAGAGGTCAATAGTCTTTTTACTCTGTTCAATCTCGGCCACTTTTCGCTTGATCTTGTCGGACAACTCAGCACACCTGTCAAGAACAGCTTGGATGCTTGACTGTTTTGCTCCCAAGTCTGTGATCGCGTGGTCACATTCCGCCCGTTTGTCAGAAGCTTCATTTTTCTTAGTATCTCTAATCGTGTCAGTGATTCCCTGTGTACAGGTTGGACATTCAGTGTTGTGTTCAAAGAATTCATAATCTTTTTGATATTTATTTGAGTTGGTTTTGAGTTTATAAACGAGGTCAACCACGGAATCCAGTTCGTCTGCCTTCCCTTCGGAGTTCAACTCTGCCAGTTCTCCTGCCAAGGTTTCCTGTTTGGTCCTGACTCTCTCAAGGGTTTCTTCTTCTCGTGCAAGATGTCTCTTTTCAGTCTCAATTTTATGAGCCTGTTGATTTACCATCTTCTCGTGATGAGCTTCCTTGATTTCAATCGACTGAGCTGCCATGTCCAGTTGGTGTCTGGCCTCGTTCGTTTCTGATTTATTGTCTGACCTTTTTGTTCCAAGGACATCGTTCATCAATGTGAATATTTCAATGTCCAATAGGTCTTCGACAATCTTCCTTCGTTCTCCAGTTCCCAACAACATGAATGGTGTATGGGACGCTGACCCTAGACAGACAACCTGCCTGAAGGAATTTATCCTCATCTTGAGAATATTTTGGGTTAGGTTATTCTGGTAGTCCTGTGAAATTGCAGGACGAGGTAGAAGTTGACCATCACACCAGATTTCAAATATCGTAGGGCCAATGCCACGTACTACTTTATATTTCCGTGTTCCAATGACAAACTCTATCTCAACGACACAGTCACGTTTGTTGAGTGAGTTGACTATTTGACTCTTGGAAATATTACGAAACGCTTTTCCATAGAGACCCCAGCAGATAGCGTCCAACATCGTGGACTTCCCTGCTCCATTGTCTCCTGTAATAAGTGTGGTAGGATGACTGTCTAAAATAAACTCGTTGTATTGGTTTCCTGTAGACAGTAGGTTCTTGTATTTTACTTTTTTAAATTCTATCAAACGAAATCTCTCAGTTGTGCTGCTTCTGAATAGAGGTTACTCATCAGTAATTTCAAATCTTCAGGTCTATTATATCCTAGTTGGTCAACGTATGATGTAAGAATAGACAGAGTGTCTTGTGTCTCAATCGTCATCTCACCTACATCTAGTTCGTTGAAATCCTCAAGTATGGAAATGTCCAAAGGGTTTTGGACCTCAATGTCTATGATAAACGTATCAAAGAGAAATGGATTCTCTTTGTGTTTCACGAACACCTTGACCATCTTGTCGGTTAGGGAATTTGGGGGAATCTTTGGTTCTTCTTTTTCATCATACACCAGTTTAACAAACATCTCTTGGGTACAAGGGATAAATGTCAGCTCTCTCGTGTCTGTATCATAAATGTGAAAACCTCTGTCGTCGCCATAGTCAGCCCAAGTCAGTTGGTAAGCATTACCAAGGTAGTCAATGTTACCTCTTTTGGCTTTACGGTGAAAATGACCTGAGAATACTTGTTCAAACCATGAAAACAGTTTCGGGTCTGTTCCGTCAAAACACTTGATACCTGCGTGCATCTCAAAACCAGTTAGTTCTAGATGACCACACACCACATCAGCGGTTGAGTTCTTTATTAACTTATGCGCTTCTTCTCTGTGTTCTGAAGCTATCCACGGGACCATTAGAAACTTGATCCCTCCTATCTCTACTTCTTCAGGTAAACTCTGATAGGTAGTTAACGGATAGTCATTTAATAATAGGTTAGGTGCATTGACATCGTTTTTCCTTTTGAAATACGTGTCATGGTTACCTACTATCATGTGGCAATCGCCTTCAAACTTTGTTAATGGATTGAAGAACATCTCTTTAGCGAGATGTAATGAGTTGTAGTTGATGAATTTTCTTCTGTCAAACGTATCACCTAAGTGAATAATAGCTTGACATTCTTTCGTAACAATAGGCCAAAAATCCTGTTCAAAAAACCTTTTCTGGTATTCGGCAAAGATTAGGTTATCATTGCGGACACCAAAATGGGTGTCAGTAACTAAAGCTATTTTCATTCGACAAAGTCCTCCACGGATGACTCCGTTACATTTTGTTTTGGTCTGGGTTTTCGCTTCACGTTATTCTCGTAGTATTCGATGAAGTTCGTTATCTGGAATCTATCATAAAGATCTTCACTCTGACCATAGGTCTGTGAGTCTCCTTCAGTCTTTTCCATGAATTCATCTGAGGTTGCTGCTTTTTCTAGCAGTTTATACCTGACATACAGGTTCTTCTTCTCTTTACCTATTCGCCTGAGGAAGGCATAATAGACCACCTGAGTAAAGTACGAGAATGGGTTTCGGGATTTTGTTACATCAAATTTATCTAAGTATCGTATACATTCTTCTATTCCATCACCAATCATATCATCGGTATATGGGTTTTTCCATTTTGCTTTAGTTGCGAACCGCGACGCGATAAGATATATCGCTTCGCCCACATAATCTGGAATAGGTGGTTTTGGGTCGACAACTCCAGCCTCTTTATTTTCGACAAACTTTGTTTTCCACTCTGATAGTTCATTGTAGAAACGCTCGTTGTCCACGAATTTTGGCATAGGGGTTTCCTTTTGGAGTTAATCATAGTACCTATTATATCATAATTAAGACACAAGTCAAGTGAAATCTAGTTTAATTTGGTAAAATCAATAACAAAATCTTTGAAGGCGTCAGGCTCCGTTTGTTGGTCAGGGTCGCCTGGATGACGAATTTTATTTGGTTCGTCAATAGCGGTCTGGGTTGGTTTATTAACTGCGGAGAAGTAGAACTCAGCGAACTCTGGTGTCAATTCCGATACAACTGCTACTGTTTCAACTCGGATTGGCACCTGTTCATTTGGGCAAAAATGAGGCCACGACTGTAGTCCCACTCTACCCCTGAGTTCATTCTTCTCGCTGATTTCTCCGCCCATGTGAACTAACGCATGAGGTTGGAGGAGAAATAGAAATTCTGGTTTGGTCTTATCAACCACTACATGACTCATCAACTCTAATCCGTCAATAAGCCTTACATATTTTGGTTTAGGTCTCATGATATGGGTATTCTTGCTATGGTTGTTTTGAACTGCTCGGCGGTGTAGAACGCCAAGCGTTGTTCAAAATGATTGTATGTATAATTCTTTTTCTTTTTATATCGCAGGTCATCTACTATGTCAAAGAGGGTCACATCGATTTTACCTTTTGCCTTTCTAAGCCCTCTTCCGATACTCTGAAGTGTCCGTATCTTGCTCTTTGTCGGATGAGCAAAGATAACAGATTTGATTTTAGGAATGTTGATTCCTGTTGAAAACGTTCCCATACTGGCAACGATAATGGCGTTCTCGTTTCTATCACAAATAAGTCTAACAGCTTCTCTGTCTTCCGCTGCGACACCTCCGTGAACGTAGAAGATAGTTTTTTCTTCGTTCTTTTCCTTGATAGATTTGAGTAGTAGTTCGCCATGGTTTTCGACAAACTGAAATAGAACCAAGGTGATTCCCTCTTGGTCTAAAGCTAGGTTACGTATGAAATTCGTTCTGTTTTGATTTCTACAGAGAAAGTCTATTTCCTCTTTGTAGTTGTAGTCTTTGACTACCATCGACTGATCGATTGGATAGGTTAGAACTACAGTCTTGATGTATAGCTCCGCCAGAGTTCCTTCATTCATTAGTTGCTTGGATGTGGTGAGTCGCTTGATTTTTCCAAACAGACCTTCTAGTTCCAAGCGATTAGTCTTCGCGTCTTGGATAGTGCCTGAGAGTCCATACCTGAGCTTAACCTCTGTAGCTTTAGTCATTATTCCCTTGAGACTCTGGGAAGTGGCCAAGTGACATTCGTCAATCATTATCATTCCAAACTGGTTAAAGAAAGACTTTGGTTCCTTGTAAATACTTTGCCATGTGGATACGAAAATCTGGGAGTCTGATACCTTGGGTTGTCCCGCACTTATTTTGTGGATTCCACCCGCCCAACCATAGGACAAAAGGTCCTTGTACATCTGGGTAACGAGGTTAATGGTAGGAACTACGATAAGAGTTTTGACATCGAAATACTCACTCATGAGATACATAAGGAAAGACTTACCACTCCCTGTGGGACTTATAATAACTGCTCTGGGATTTTGTGATGCGTAGTGAAGTCCGTAGGTCTGGTAGTATTTTGGTTTGAATGGTAATGATTGGTATCCCAACCACTCTTCGATTGACTCTGGCTCTACAGGTGGTAGAGTGAGTAAATCACTATCAACCTCACTAATCGAGGTCAACACCTTTCGGTCACTACAAAACTTTTGTACATAGGGAAGGAGACCCGCGTAGAGTTTCTTCTTACGCCAGTCAAATAAGCGAACCTTTCCGTCCCATCCACCTCTACGGTATTGGGGCATGAACTTCGCGTTAGGTATATCAAAGGTGAAGTAGTCTGCCAATGACTTTAGAAAGCCGTTGTCGTCGCACATCACCTTGATATAAGCATGATCAATAAATTCTATATTCAAGGGCGGTCTATAACTCATCGTCCTTTATTTAGGACGCTAAACTCCCAGTAAGGTTTAGAATGGTTCTCCCTGCTAGGAGGGCTTCGTCTAGTACGTATTCAACTTCTTCGTCTATGATTTCTGGAAACTCTTCCTTCATCCATTGTAGGAGTTCTTCGTACTCTTCTTCATCAATGTCGGTTATCTCTGGTAACACTTCGTCAATATTGTCTATCGCGTCTCCAAGACTTTTGACAGGTTCAATAAAGTTCTTAGCGTCATACCAATCGAATTCGCCATCTTCATACGTGGTCTTGAGTGCACTGACAAATGACAGTACAAACTTCAATACCTCTTTAGTTTCCTTTACACCTTCTGACATTACGGTTTCTCCTGTGCTTGTTTGGCTTGGTCACCAGCATTTTTACCAGAAATATAACCAGCAATAATACCAACGATACCAGTAATTGACATACTTAGGAGGTTAATAACATCTTTATCTGGAGCACGCTTTTCCTCAAGTGCTATCCAGAAGTCTCCTAGAGTAATAGTAAATAATAATACGATAATACCAAAAGCTAGGACAATTACTATCCAGTCTTTTATTTCATTACGCGACATTCAATCCTTTCTGTGCTTAAAATTTAGAAATATATTTGCCAATATGATTAACAAATGGTAGTAGGGCAACAGCCATCAGCATGTTGACTCCTGTGTGTACCATTGCTATGTGTTTAGTGATTCCAGTAGGCCAACCGTCTGAAACCAACATTCCAGCAATCCAGATTGTCCCAGTGGTCCCAATGTTCGCACCAAGGACTGCCGCTATCGCAGCAGGTAATGGTAAAGCTCCACCCGCGACCAAACCTATGATTGCGGTGGTTGATAAAGAGGAGGACTGCCAGAGCAGTGTCATAACTATTCCCCCTATAAACATATATATTGGATTCCCTAAGAACCATTGTAGGTGGTCAATGTTCCCCATTCCCTTCATTCCACCTGAGAACATTTTTAAACCAATGTAAAAGACCACCAGTCCTATCAAAGCCTGTATCGCAGGATTATACATATCTAACATTTGAACCTTTTTTATTAGTTTCGCTTTTTTTGATACCTTCATAATCCCAGTTCAAACTTTTTCCATTCGATAGCGTTCTTGATAGTCCATTGTCTATCGACAATCTGTCTTATCACTTGTTCTATCATTCCAATGATATCCTCTTTGTTCGTCACTTGGTCTTTAAGACTACGTAGTTCTGTGTCGGCATCGAGCCACATCGGCAGGTCTGGTTTTAGGATTTTCTGTAAAAAAGGTTCCCACCCCATTTTATCTAAAACTTCGTGGTCGATGGTTCCATTGTAATGTTCCCATCGTAACCTTTTCATTTTGGCGTAGGCTGTTTTGATGATGACCAATTCTTTTTTCTCTTTAAAAAGAAACTTCATCCATTTCGAATGTATTTGTGGGATACGTAAAGACTCTAGTGTTAGGTCATCACTGATACGTGCGTCCTTTTCCCACTCTTCAAGGTATTTCAATTTATTTATTTAGTTTGTCTATTGAGTAATGTGAGTAAGCGAATGTGCAAGTTACGACATGGTAGTCGACCGCGGCTGACCTGTAATCGAAAGTTAAAGGGTCTAACGATGTAGGAAAAGCATCACGGAATACACATTTTATATTTGGGTTTCTATGTGAAGTATGAATCAAGAGAATCATATCAGAAGTGGTTTTACCTGTCAACTCATCTTCTACTGACTCAGGGTCTTTACATACACCTGCCACTGCTGTCATCCAGCTCCATATCTCTATATAGTTGTGCATGTCTTCGTCCACTGCGAAAGACAGGGTCAAAGGTTGAAATTCAACTTGGTCTGAGTAGTATTTGTATGGGACAGTTCCAGTACCAATCTGAGCTTGGTTTAAGTCCAGACCTGGCATAGTCACAGACTGAATAAAAAAGTTCATATTGGGGAATCGGGGAATCCCGAATTCAAAGGATACATTCTGTAAAAAGTTATGATTATCAGTAGTGGTAGTAGGTTTAGTTGTTATCGACATCAGTCTCCAAAGTACCATCCCCAGCTTCTACAATCGAACTTGCCTTTGGGGTGCCACTTGTAATTAGATTTGAAGAAACTCTTGTAGCTCGTACACCGCGATCCACATCCAGTCCGTGCATCGCATGATTTACAGCGGGATCGATTAGTCTGATAGGAGTAAGTGCAATCATGAAAACTAGAGCAACCAATAAAACAGGCAGTAAGAATAAATACAGCCCAGTTTTTTGAAACTTTCTGTAAGCTGTTCCAGTATCTTCTATTACATCTATGGCCATTTTCACTTTCCATTTTCAAAGCACAAAAAAAGGGGAGGAGGTTTCCCCCCTCCCCTTGTGAATGCCTCTAATGTTAAATTAGATTATCCTAACAGTCCTTTGACTGCAACACCTCTGTAGTATTCGTTAGCGTTAGCAGTTACGGCACCTGCTCCAACAGTCAGTCCTTGACTGAATGGATTCTCAACTACGCCGTAGCGAGTCTTGAAACCAATTTTTGGTTGGAAAGTGTTTTCACCGATAGCACGAACCATCTGCAGTGGAACGTAAGGACAATAGAAAAGTCCTGCGTCGTAGGCACTTGAACCTTTGTATCCAACTACGAAATAATGCATTCCGTTGTCAGAACCAGCGGTAAAGTTACCAGCATATGGGTCTACGTATACTTTGAAGCGTCCATTAAGAACACCAGCGAATGTGTTGCCTGTGTCATCGACATTCAGACTGTTCATTCCGTTAAGAATTGTTCCGTAGTCAAGAACTCCGGCCATTTGAAGGGCTGACGCAACATCTGCTGAAGTGATGATAATGTTACCCTTACCACGCCTGGTTCCTTTTGCGACTTCGTTCGCCTCAATTTCCATTTGGAACATAAGGGACTTAAATCGTTCTACAGACCATCGACCATCGTGGTCACCTGAACCTGCGGACAGGTCAAGAGTTCCAGCGGCGGTGTTGTTTGCTCCACCTTGTTTAGCGATGGTGTAAACTGTTCTTACGATTTCTCTGTTGATCTCCGCAAGGATTTCAGTGGAAAGAATGTTCGCAAGTTCGGTCTCAGCGTCAAGTCCGTGTACTGCACGGAGGTCTTGAGCCAATTCCATTGAGTATTCCCCTTTCAGGGCACGAGTCTTAGCTTCTACAGACATTCTCTCAATGCTGAACGCCATTTCGGCGATTTGACCAGCTTGAGTACCTAGTCCTGTAGAGTTGTTAGCTCGGGATGTTCCGTCACCAGCTTGCTCCCCTTCGAGAACGCTGGAACCTCCACCAAAGTTACCAAGAGCTTGACCCAATGGGTTGCTAGTTCCTGTTCCTAAGATGGTTTGTTGTGCGGAATCGATGGCTGAGCCATCAGATGTATTTTGTCCACTATGGAAAGTGTTAGGTTCATTGTAGAACGTTTCACTTCCAGTCTGTGAATCATAACGTGCACGCATCGCGAAGATGAGTCCAGTTGGTCCAGTCATCGGCTGAACACCACAAATGTCATAAGCAATAAGATTAGGCATTGCCCGTCTTACCAAGCTAATAAGCACAGGGTCAACGAATTGGATGGCCTGATCACCGGCTGCTGTGCCAGTGCCAGAAAAACCACCAAGTCCGTTTGAACCGCTCATTGCATTTGTAGGTGCGGCCTCTGACAGGAACATAGAATGTTCTGAGACAAACTGTTCGCGTAATGCGTTCTCTTGGTTTTCCAAAAGTATAGCAGTGACGGCCTTCTTATAAGGGTCTTTGATTTCAGGTAGGTCCTGATGCTCTAAGACTGGCCCCCACTTCTTCTGGAGTTGTTCCGAAAGATACATATTTGCTCCTGTCTTTGTTAAGTTACAATACGCTGTACTCTGCGTATCGCTTGAGTGTATCGATCCATTGAAGCGTTGCTTTGTTCATCTACTTCTTCGGTATTTGTGACCGCTTCAGTTAATGTTTGGCGTGTCTCTTCAATTGACGATGTTTCTCGTGTGTTAAAATAAGATTCACGTAGAGTCAGTAATTTACTTGTAAACTCTGCATGGTCTTCGTATTGAACGGCTTCCGCCAATTCACACAGTTTATCCGTTTCCACGGAGGTTAATCCTTCACAAGCCTCTGCAATAGCTTCGACCTTTTTGAAGTTCTTCATTTCCTTGAGAGCCTCAATGTTGGTTTGCATCTCAACATTCAGTTTCTCTTCTAGAGTCTCGACCTTACCGAATAACTGTTCTACAATGTCGACTTTTTCTTCGGGCACATCTACGTAATGTTTTTCAAATAGTCCCTTGAGTCCAGTTATAAATGACTCAGCGAGTTCAGCACGAATGCCTCTCTCGATTGCCAATTCGTTGTCCTTGCAGAATTCCTCTGCAACGTAGGTCAAGTAGTCATCAATCTTCTCGGCCATTTTTACTTCGGCTTCCGAAATACCTTCAGCGATTTCCACTGCAGCTACTTCTTCCAACGTTTCTAGTCGAGTATTGACTTGTTCCAGAATTGCCTTAGAGACTACAGTCTCAAAGATAACTGAAGCTCGTGTTTTGAACTCCTCGTCAAGGTCTTGTCCTTCAAACAATTCTTGGGTGTGATTACCCAGATCAAGGTTTAGGTCTTCGGCCTTCAGCTTGTCCATTTTGACTGATGCTGGCTTGGCTTGAATTTCCTCTTCTTCTTCTGGTTCTTCCTCTTCGGCTTTCGCTTCAGCGGCTATTTTCAGTTCTTCGGCCTCTTTGGTTTTCATACCTTTGAGTACCTCTTCAACTTCTGTTTTTTTCATTGAACCCATTCGGTCTTGTACCTGCTTTAGCATTCCAAGTTTTGTCCGTGGGTTTGGTGTGATTTCTTCAGACTCGTCATCGTCGCTATCATCGTCCTTTTTGGCCGCGTTAGCTTTAGCTAAAGCCGGAGGTAATTCCCCTTCTTCAACTGGTTCGACTTCGTCTTGATACATCATATCTTTTGAATCAGATGGGTCTTTGACTTTGGTGGCAGAAGGGTCAGCAGATGCTTTTTTAGCTTTGGCGGCACCCTTACCCGCAGTTTTCATACTGAGGGCTTTGGATTGTCCGTCTTCCCCGCCCATGTCTTCGGCTTTCCCCGATTGACCAGGCGTCTGCACTTTCGTTCCTTCTTCGTCAAGAATCTGTTCTAACATTTCTTGTTCTGTCATTAGAATCCTTAGTATGTGAAAGTGTCCTGTTATCTATTTAGGGTTACCGCAAACTAGAAGCGAAGATATCAAACTTGGATAACCAAGCTTTCTGTCTTTCTTCTGCGAGCACACTTGATTTCGTGGCGGCAACAGAGTTTATTTGGTCTCTTGCAAATTCAAGGTCGACCTTTTTTAAGAGACCATTGTCCCATACCCATTCCACACCTTCCATAATACCTTCTACGAAAGCGTCTGGAGCGGATGGGTCTGCTACAATGTCGGCAGCGGTGGCCAGCATAAAATCTTTCTGGACTTCATTGACTCCACTGTTATTGGGTTTCAATGAGCCCATTCCTCTAGAACTAACGCCCAACTTGGCTCCCTCGTCAATAAGGTTTTTCACGATCTCTCCCATTGGTGTACTCATAATCTTTGCCCTACCAACGTAATCGGAACCCTGTTCGTTTAGTTCTTTGATCATGTGAGATGCACGATCAAGGTTAACTGTAGGAGAATCGGGATGACCCAATTCACCGAAAGCTCTTGATTTATCTATGTACTCCTTCGTGTAGCGTTTAACTTCTTTCTGGAGTACAGGCTTAGGGTAGACTCGACCATTACGATTCTTGATGTCTCCCTGCAAGAAAACCCCCTCAATAAAGTAGTCTTTCTTTCCGTTGTCTCCTTCGGAAGTGACAGACTCACAGATGAGGTTTTCGTTGAATTCTTTTATTAGTTTCATGCTGATCGCCCTGCATTTTTGATGCCAAACTTTTTTCGGAACTTCATGGCCAGACTATTTTTAAAAGCGACTCGCTTCTTATAAGCTGGCCCTAAAGCTTTTTGAGTTTTCAACTTTTTCCTTATTGCCATTGTCTTCTTAATCTTCTTTGCACCTGTTACTGTAGGTACACCTTTAGGAAGACACTTGGGAGGTTTCCCTGGCCCCATAGACTTTCTCTTCTTACCAGCTCCGCAGAAAAAGAACTTCACCCTTTTAGGTGCTTTTCCTCTGCCGCCACCAGTCATCCGAAAGCCTGGGACAGGACCTTCCATTAATTCAGAAAAGGTCAACTTACTCATGTCCTATTCCTCAGTTTTCCTCTGTAGCTGTTTCTGACCCTGTGGCCTCGACAGCTTGTTGCCCAGTTACAAGATTCTTTGCAATTTCTATTTTTTTAAGGTCTATGTGCTGACGAACTCGGTCTTGAAGATCGGCTGTAACCTGATCTTTAAAAGCGTTTACATCGTCATTTTCTAGACTGTTTAGCATATCTTGTGTATTAGCCATATTTTCCTCATTCTATTTAGGTAAATCATAATCTACAGATATTAGTTAAATATCTACTATTTCGCACCCTGTATCACCAGAACATGCTAGTTCTTGTGACCCAGAAGTGTAATCTTGAGCCTCATAACGTGAAACTTCTTCCCATTTTACATTTTTGGGCATCTTTGTTCTCATTTCTTCAAACTCTTCTACTGTACAGTCTTGATACGGAGCTTGAGCATAGACATGGTCTGAAAAAGGCAGGAACGAAATGCCTGAGATATCATCGAGGTTTTCATACACCCATGCACCTACATTCATCCATTCAGACTCTTTAACTGACACAGTGATAGACGGTTTGTGTTCACACCAGTCTTCCAGATAGGTCTTCCAGAGTTCCATCTGTTCGATAGCATTTCTGTCATACCTCATAACCGCATTATCTGGTGCTTTCATTGGAAAGGAAAACACAGTAGTGTGGTCTGGTTTCATAAAGTCTGGCTCGTGTGGGAACCCTTGGTCTTTCATGAATTTACAAAGAGGGTCTTTATTATCCGCACGGACTGTTCGAATGTAGTATGGATTATGACGAGCGTGAATACCAGAAGCACTATCGACAAGCTGACTGACCGTACCAGAAGGTTTGACACAAGAGATAGCGGCACTATTTTCGATACCAATCTTTTTAGCCCATTCTTCATTTGTCTCAATTGCGACCTCCCTTAATTCTCGTAACCATTTTGAGAGTTTCTTCTTGCCCTCTGAACCATTCATTGTTGGATGGTCCATAATACCTGTCATGGAAACACCCAATAGCCGTTCTTCTGTACAGTTGTTAGTCCATTCCTTGGTTAGGTATCTGAAGCTAGTGAGGGTTGATTGAATCGTGCCAACGATTGTTGCAAGACGGACTTTTGTTTTGAGAGATTTAATAGTGTCTGATCTTCTGATAACGACTTCAGAAAGGTTGCAGAATTCCCTTGAGCGAAGAATGATCTCACTGCACGGATTTGTGCCAAAGTCCTCTCTAGATTCGCGCCTTCGAAATGGTATTCCGCCATCTCCTCCAGTACCTCCAGTTCCATCTCCTCGTCCATCGTTTGATTTTCCATCATCTCCTGTTCGTATTCCTTGTCTATCCAATCTATCTCTATGTCTTTCATTTAGTCTCTCTATTGATTTTTTTGAGGCGTATGAACTGAAGATACCTCGTTCTCCTGACTTTGAATCATACAACGACAACCACTCCCTCATGAAAGAACCCATCCCTGGCCTCTCTTGATAGTTGACTGAGTTGTTCGACAATGCCCTTTGACCTTCTTC
>Ga0208766_1000942_pt1 | contig 15938 bp, 13 predicted proteins | sample ETN01SmetaG_3_FD_185792 | JGI IMG/M metagenome (GOLD analysis project Ga0208766, IMG submission 185792) | Marine microbial and viral communities from oxygen minimum zone, Eastern Pacific Ocean - ETNP2014F12-01SV263 (SPAdes) (version 2) | ecosystem: Environmental > Aquatic > Marine > Oceanic ... | reverse complement strand
CCCCGAATATGATATCTTTTCATCTCCGGACTCTGTCTTAGGGCATGTCGATGAATTTGGAGAAGAAGTAGAGTCATTGGTTGCTATGGCTAGAAAGAAAAATGATTCCATGCACAGTAGCGGTAATGAGTTACAGAATAGAGATTCCATTCAAGAGAAGTTTCCTAGATTGCGCTCCAAGAATAGCCCGGCCAACTCTAGACTCAAACCAAAAAAGCACCCTGGAAATAGCGAAACTGGTGGTGTATTTCGTAATATTATGATGCCTGCTGCCAATCGTGTTGCAAATAGTGTAAAGGAAGTTACATCCAATCTATCAAATAGAATTCTGTCAGGTAAAGAGGGTGGGGGGACTTCCACTTCTGCCGAAGAGTTACGCTTACGTTCTAGTGAAGCCCACGAAAAAGAAGTAGAGGGACTTTATAGAAACTTAGCGATTAGCAATGGTGGTTCGCTTCCAGATGAAAAAGTTCAAGAAATGAAGGAAATTGCACTAAGAAGAAAAGCAATTAGTGAACAAGTAGAACAAGAAAAAGTAGAGATTCTCGACGATTTCAGTTTTGGCGACCTAATAGACAGCGACACAAATAAATCGAATACCGGCGGAAAAGAAGGACTTCCTCGAATTGATTCGTGATCAACTCAATATTACTCTATAATGTTCGAGTCTCTCGTCAAACTCTTCGGATTGAAGATTGATTAATCTCTCGGTTCCAAAAGATTCCAAAGTAAAACTCGATGTGACTGTTGCGGCAATTAAAGCATCCCTTAATTCCGTTCTACTAAGGGCACCTTCACCATTAGCAAAGTATGATGCTAAAGTACCAGCAAAAGAATCTCCACATCCAGTCGGGTCAATTACCATCTCGGTTGGATAAGCGGGTAGAGATACTATTTCTTCACCATGAAAAGCCATTACACCAAATTCTCCACGCTTGACTACTAAAGTCTTACAACCAGTCATTTCTACTACTTTTTTTGAGGCTCGGACAAAATTATCATCATTTGCAATCATCTTTACTTCACCATCATTGATGATAATCAAATCTACTCTTTTCATTACAGATAATAACTCATCTAGAGCAGTAGTTATCCACAAATTCATTGAATCTAACATTGAAAGTCTAGAATGTTGGACTTGGTCTAAAACTTTAGATTGTAAGATAGGGAGTAAATTAGCGCAAAATAGAATTGATGGCTTGGTTGCAAATTCTGGTACCTTCGGTTCAAACTCTCCAAATACATTCAATTGAGTATCATGAGTTTGAGCGGCCCCCATATCGCCATGATAAGAACCAGTCCATCTGAATGTATTTCCATCTGCTGTTTCAATTCCTCTTAGGTCAAGACCTAAATTTTCTAAGGATTTACGATCATCATCCAAGAAGTCATTACCCACTACACCTACTAATCCTACAGAGCCTAAGTTCAATCGCTTGGCATGAAATTGACTAGCAATACCACCATATATTGCTGAACCTCCAAGAGCGTCTTCGATTTTCCCCTCAGGCGATTCTACACTATCGTATGCTATACTTCCAACCATTACTACGTCCATTTTCACACCTATCCCAATAATTCTTGATGATTATCAATGTATTGAATTGTGATTTCTCTGTTCAAGAAATCTTCCTCATCCATTATCCTTCTGTGTAACGGAATGAGGTGTTGCACGCCGGTTATTGTTGTTTCATCTAAAGCGGTACGCATACGACTAATCGCGTCATCTCTATCTTTGCCCCAAGTTAGTAACTTAGCTAGGAGTGAATCAAAACAACCTGGCATCTCATAGCCAGCATGCGCGTGAGTATCACACCTAATTCCAAATCCAGATGGGAAATGGCATTCCCACAAACGACCTGGACTTGGTATGAATTCTTTTGGATCCTCAGCATTGAGTCTACACTGTATTGCATGGCCACGCCACTTAATTTCCTCTTGTTTCATAGGTAAATTCTCACCTTGAGCCACTCTTATTCCTAACTCAACTAAATTATGCCCTGTGATAAGTTCAGTTACAGTATGCTCGACTTGAACACGAGGATTGACTTCAAGGAAGTAAAAATCCCCATTTGCATCTCGCAAGAACTCGAATGTTGCTAGACCTTTGTAGCCCACACTTTCCGCCCCTCTGCAAACAAGGTTTCCAATTTCAGTTCTTTTCTCTTCAGAAAGCCATGGCCCTTCTTCCACCAATTTCTGATGGCGACGTTGAATTGAACAAAATCTCTCACCGAAATGAATCGCATTCTTTCCATCCCCAAGTACTTGAAATTCAATGTGCTGCGCCCCTTGAATATATTTTTCGACAAAAACTCTCTCGTCGCCAAAAGCAGATTTAGCCCTAGATTGACAAAGTTTCAAAGCGCTGGCAAATTCTTCACCTTTCTCAACAATCTGCATACCAATTCCGCCGCCTCCTGCTGCAGCCTTAATGATAACAGGATATCCGATTTCTTCGGCCAAGGTACTGGCTACTTTTTCGTCTGAAATTGGCTCAGAAGAGCCTTTTGCTGTTGGCAAACCTGCTACTTCCATAGCGGCTCTTGCTTCGATTTTATCGCCTAAAAGAGTAATGACCTCAGCAGAAGGGCCGATGAATGTAATTCCTTCTTCATCTAATCTTTTGACAAAATCAGCATTCTCGGCTAAAAATCCATAACCGGGATGAACTGCATCGCATTCCAACTCTTTAGCTGCTTTGACAACAGCCTCAATGTTCAAGTAAGAATCTAATGGATTAGAACTGTAAATCGGATATGCGATATCAGAAAGTCTAACTGGTAGCGATAACCTATCTTCACGGCCATGAATTATCGCTGCTTCAATGTTCATATCACGTAGTGTTCTAAGTATTCTAAGAGCGATTTCGCCTCGATTCGCAATCAATACACGCTTGAATCCCATAACTCACCGTGTGTCGAGACATTCTAAGAGACAAACGGTTCGAAAATCTCAAATTGAGCCGAATGTTCGAGTCGTAAACCGGTGAATTTTTTCCATAAAACAGAAATATACTGACATAATTAGGCCTTAAAATTTAAAATAAGGCAAAAAATTGATATGATAATACACATATGATACATCATGGCGGAAAGCGAGAAAACCGGCGCGGAGATTGTTGCCGAATTGGCTGGTAAAGATTTGAATAAAGACGGTCGGGTGATAAATCTCGTCATATGTGGTAATTCGAAGTTCTACGATTATTCTTGGCTCGAAAACCAATTGGACCTATGGGTAGAACAGCATTCCTACCCGGATATGATAATACTTGGTGGCGCAAGTGGTGTTGATTTTCTTGCTGAAAGATGGTCAGATAACAATAACATTCCATTAGCAGTTTACAATGAAGCATGGTCAAACCCAAGACCAAATTCTGCTACAGACAGCGGTAGGCCTGAAGCGATTTCTTCACTTGCAAAAGAAATGCTTACCCACGCAACACATATGTTGGCATTCCCTGGTCCTAAATCGGTTTGGACCAAAAAAATGATGGAAATGGGAGTTCAAATGAACTTACCCATAGCATGTGTTGAGTTGCCAACAACTGGCCTTTGATCAATAAACATCACGTAAATATCGCTTTTCTTCTCTCATCATCGTCTTTTCGATGAAATGAGTAGCATCGGCTTGTGATAGCCCTCCATGTTCCTGAGCGATATCAATCAATGCTTGATGAACATCTTTAGCCATATACTTCTTATCGCCACAGATGTAGAAATAAGCTCCTTTTTCAAACCATTCCCAAACCTCAGCGCCATGTTCTTTCAACCTATGTTGAACATAGATTTTTTCCTCTTGGTCACGTGACCATGCGGTGGTAAATTTGTATAGATGACCTTCATCAATCCATGATTCAACCTCGTCTTTGTAATAGAATTCGGTCTTGGAAGATTGGTCACCAAAAAATAGCCAGTTCTTACCGCTGCCGCCATCAAAAACTCGCTGCTCCATAAATGCTCTAAATGGAGCAATTCCTGTCCCTGGACCTACCATGATGATATCACTAGACTTATCTTCTGGAAGAATGAATGATTTGGTAGGAGACATGAAAACTCCGAGTTTCTTCTTTGTTGTTCCAATTTCATCAGCCATAAATTGAGTACATAGTCCGCCCCTATCTCTCCCATGATAACTAAATCGAACAATTCCTACTGTCAATTCAACATATCCTGGATGAGCATCGTGGGATGATGCAATAGAGTATAATCTAGGTTTTAGTCTTGAAATTAATTCAAAAAATTCTTCGGGAGCGTACTTAGCATCGAATTCTCTCATAATATCAATATAATCTCTTGTCCATAGATAATCTTCAATCGCTTTCTCATCTCCAACTATTGCAGCAACCTTCTCACTGGGGTCATCGGATGGCATGGATTTGGCAAGCCCGGGAGGCAAATCCCCATCTGATGAAGAATTCCATGTGTCTTTTCCACGAGTGCGAGATACTATTTTTACAGAGATTTTCATTCCAGATGAAACAACCTTTTGTGTTAGAGATTGAACGAACCTTTTACCTGCAATATGAACTTCAAAATCCTTTTTTAGAGCATCATAGAGAGTTCTTTCTCCATTGTGTGTAGTTACTATTTGTTCAGGGTCCCAGCCTTGAATTTCGATTAATTCATCGACTATGTGAGGTGGATTTTCTGATACTACTCCAAGAGCATCTCCTACTTTGTAGTCCAGCCCTGAATTGCCTAATTCAAACACAATGTGTCTTGTTTCTTTGCGTGAGCCTTCACCATTTAGAATAAAGTTCTCCGTAATGTTAGTCATGTACGGATTTTTTGCGGACCAATTAGACATTCAACCACCGATAGCATAGCGCTATGATGAACCGACAGAAGGGTTGTTTATCATCATTTTTAATTTGAGATTTTGTTTAGTGGGATTTGCGATTAAAACAATATCTCATGACTCTTGGGCAGTAATATGGCGCACAAGGTTAAGATGCTAGGGACTGGCAATGCCTTTCTTCCAAATGGGCGCTTACATTCTCTTGTTTTAATAGATGACAAGTACTTAGTTGATGCTCCGCCAACTGCACTAATTAGCCTGCGAAATAATGGAATTCCAGTCAATACAATTGAAACAATATTCATCACTCATTTACATGGCGACCACATATTTGGATTGCCATTTCTATTCTTAGAACGCCAATATATATCCGATAGAGACGGCGATTCTCCTTTGAATATCATTGCAGCACCAGGCGCTAAAAAACGTATCACTGACATTTGTAATCTTGCATACCCTGGGACTCTGGAAAGATTTCTACCTCAAATAACTTGGATTGAAGATGAGAAGGGCGTAATTGATGATTGGTCATGGGAGAGATTTAGAGTCCATCATGATGATTCTGTAGACCCTTTTGGATATAGATTTGAATCCTCAGATGGTGCCAGCTTAGTTCATAGTGGAGATTCTGGACCATGCGAGACTCTTTACCAGGCGATTGGTCGATCCCAACTGGGAGTGGTCGAAATGGGTTTCCCTGAATGGGTTGATAGTGACCATCACCACAAACCATCAGATATACAGAAGTTGTCGGAGATGTTCCCGTCAACTAAACTTGTGATAACTCATACATATATTGACGACAAACATTCTAAATTTCCTAAAATAACTGAGTCAAAATTCCCTCACCACCCAGACAATGTCCATCACGCCTCAGATGGAGATGAATTCTTTTGGGAGGGTGGCATCTGGAAATAGGTCGGAAAATGTTATTTTTTGGCAAAATATGAACTTTATATTGTAATAATTTTGTATTTCAAAACCAAACAAAATACAATTTCGATTCCATTTTGAGTGGACATGCTTATGAGGGGGACTCGGACTCCCCCAATACATCGCGCTTTGCTCCACGGGGCAATGATTCGATGCTAAGGCTTGGTGAATGTATGACAGACAACATTTTCGATGATTTCCTATCACGAAAAACGTTGTTTAAGAATAAAGAAATTCTCCGCCACGATTATCAACCTCAACATCTCCCTCACAGAAAAACAGAAATTGAAACATTATCGTTCAATCTAGTTGAAGCTCTAAAAGGACATATTCCATCAAATATGACGCTGTATGGAGTCACTGGAGCAGGAAAAACTGTAGTAACGTCTTTTGTTTGTGATGAACTTGAAAGGAAAGGAAGAGAACTCAAAAGATCGGTCCAAACAATTATGGTCAACTGCAGACAAATCGATACTCAATACCGAGTTTTAAGCCATATTGGTAATTCATTATTAGAAAGCCACGAAATCGATGAAATACCTTTCACTGGTTGGCCTACCGATAGAGTATTTGGAGAATTAATCAAAAGAATGGATTCTCGTAAAGGAGTATTTGTTATTGTTCTTGATGAAATCGACCACTTAGTACGTAAAGCTGGAGATGACTTGCTGTATAACCTAACTAGTTTGAATGCATCGCTAAATGATGCACGGGCTTGTGTCATTGGAATCTCCAATGACCTAAAGTTCACCGACTTCCTAGACCCAAGGGTTCGTTCAAGACTTGGGCAATTAGATGTTATCTTCAATCCTTATGATGCTGAACAATTACAAGATATCCTTCGAGAGCGCTCAAAATTATCTCTCAATAAGAATGTACTTGGAGATGGAGTTATCGCTCTTTGTGCTGCACTCGCTGCACAAGAACATGGAGATGCTAGATGTGCGCTAGATTTACTTCGTGTATCTGCTGAAAAGGCTGAACAAGATGGATCTCAAATGGTAGAACAACATCATGTTAGATCTGCCCAACACCAAATAGAGTCTGACCAAATGACTCCAATTATTTCCAAATTACCAAGTCAGCAAAAATTGGTTCTATCTTCAATCCTAATCAACGAGAAAAATGGATTAAAAAATATTCAGACTGGAGAAGTTTATGCAATTTATACTCAAGCGTGCCGATATGTTGGTCAAAATGCACTAACTCAAAGAAGAGTTTCTGGACTCATTTCAAATCTTGATATGCTTGGTTTAGTTACTGCTAGAACAATTAGCAGAGGTAGATACGGACGTACTAAAGAAATTAATTCGTGCATACCACAAAATATCGACCCTATTTTGATTATGTCAGAATCTGAACCACACATCAAAGATGTATTTTCAAAAAATTACAAACATCAGAGTCGACTTTGAGGGTGTTTTTCCTTCGGTGTTCTTATATCTATAATGCAGGTGGCCAATTCCATGAGTGAACATAACGATGACTCTACAAGTCTCCTCGAGATGATTATGAATCCAAGTAAAACACTTGCTAACTGGTTTGTTTCCTTTGGATTACTAGGACTTTTTCTTGCTGTTTTGAACCTTACAGGTTGTATTCATCCTAATTACAGAGTATCATGGGGAGGAGTTTTCACCCTTGAAGCAACCAACAAAGCATTTGGAACTTTAGAAGATGCTTCAGCATTTGTTGCTTCTGATGCGATTTTCATGGCTCTTTGCGCTGGCTTAGTTTTCCTCGGATATAGAACTTTAAATCAAGAAGATGGTGGCATTGCAGGATGGTTCAAGTCTATTTTTGTCAATGAAACATGGCCAGCATTGGCTGATCCATCTGTTGGTGGCTGGTCAAGACTTGCAGGTGCGTGGTGTATTCTTCTTGGAGTTGTTAACTACCTATATTTCGGATTGAAATCCATAGGTTGGATTGACCCTGGTGTGTACTCAGTTACAATTGCTCTTCTAGGATTTGGCTTGGCTCTTAACTATTTTTCATTCGCCCCTGAAGGCGATGAAAATCTTGATTGAGAACTATACTCATTTAGAGAATAAACGACGATGGCCGTTCTTACCTGTTATTGAGTCCATTATTCCTAACAGTAATCCTTTCCACAATGCTAAACTCCATTGAAAGGTTAACCTTCTTAGTGAAAATAAGGCGATAATCATTGGTTGATTACTCTCTCTTATTGAGCCTCTAATTACAACGCCTAGAGGCCCTCTCAAGAGTATTAGTTGGTGTAAAATAAATAATAAAAGTGTTAGGATTAGCATTTTGAACTCCCACCATTCTTTGATTACACTCCATTCTAAATTATTGGAAATAAGTAATGAATAAATAAATGGCAGTCCAGAAATTATTGCGCTCAACCAAAGCGGGGCAACAATCAATACAATTGTTGAACTACCTATGAAATCCAAATCAGGACCCTTTCTTCTTCGTCGAGGAAAGTTTCGCATGATTCTTACATGTGCACGGGCATCTCTTGACCTCTTGGCCAAAAATCGTTTACGTCCCGATTCAGGAACATGTGATACCAGTGCATCAGGGGCATAAACAATGGTTCCACCGTTCTCTATTAATCGTAAACTAACTTCCATATCCTCTGCATGATACCACTCGGGATTAAAACCGCCAATCTCAAGCAAAGATTCACGGTGAAACATTGAGCAAGGGCCATTCGCTAAACTAGTACTTCTTGGCCTAGAACGATACTTGGAAGCGATTTCCACTGAACGAACTTTACTGATTATATCAGAGGCTCTCTCGAAAATTGTTCTGCCTGTTACCGCTACAACCTTCTCTTCTTCAGAAACCGGATTAGATTCAGAAAAAAGATTTGCAACCCAAGTTTGTTCCGGTCGCACATCAATATCAGTTATTGCGACCCACTCCCCCTTTGCTTTTTCTAGTGCTAATTGCCTTCCAGAAGATAAGCCTGTAGGGGGTTGTGCAAAAATATGAATCGGTATTTCGCCACTTTCATCGTGCCACTTCTGTAAGCATTCGGTCGAACCATCGGTAGAACCGTCGTCTATTGCGATTATTTCTAATGGCCGATAGGTTTGATTTTTCAATGCCTCTAAGCATCCATCAACCCAATCTAAACCATCTCTAACACATACAGTTATTGAGATTAATGGATTTTCTAAATTCACTACATCACCTCAAACATACTCAAAAGTTCGCGGCATCTTTCCTTTACCGCTAATGTTGAAATTTGTGAAACTACTCCTACATTGGGCTGTCCGTATAGTACTACACTTCCTATTGGTGCAAGGCAATGAATATACAGGGGTGCTAAATCCTCTTCACCTTCTACATTTATTACAACTGAATTTTGACTTGCTATAGATTCTTCAATGGTTTGTAATAGCGATGGAGTCAAGCAACCTGCAGGATTTTCTGTATTTTTTACTTCATCAAAAACATCCATGTCGACAATTTCACTTTCCTTTAATGCAGTTCTTTTTGTCATTCCATCAATCAATCCAATATCTGGAATTATTTCCATATCCAGTAATGTCTTGACAGTCACATCACCTACTGCAATAATGGAACCACGCTTCTCAGGTAAACATTCTAGAGCAGAAGACATTGCTACCTCAGGTAAATCCCCTGGTCCAGAAAAAATATTACCCATTGGCGTCTTTAGTTCACTGTCCAAAATTTGCGTCATTTTAACAATGTTATTTCTTTGGATTTCAGTAATCCATGGATTCCCGTCTCTATCTACGGCACCACTTCGTATTCTTGATGAACTCAAAATTTCACCAAATGAATCAATTATATGTGGAACATTGATAATTTTTAATACAGGTAAATTGTTTATTATTCTTGAATCATTTATTTGTTCACAATTACCAATTGTTTCTTGAGTGGCCACAATACAATCTGCAGTTTTATGATTGGGTGCTGGGCCAAAATTATTGCCCAATGGGAATACATGAACGGATGAGTTATTATTTGATGCCCAAGTTAGTATATGGTCAACTCTAGTTTCATAATCCTCGATAAAGGGTGACTTTTTAGATGCCATCTCATCAATGGTGACATGTACTTCCACTCTCGCTGAGTCTCTACAAGCAGCAGAAAGTAGTAAACTATGACCAGAGTGGAATCTATCAAAAGTACCTCCAACCAAACAACATTGGAATTGTTTAGCGTCCACCATATCTAGTCGTGGGACACATTTGCTCTTTGAGTGCATCGCTAATTTTTAACAGAAAAATATGTTTTGGATAGTTGAGAAAAAAAGCCAGCACTGTGCCCCGACACCTAACGGCCCATTTCATTGCTATGCTCGAGGGCCTGACCCTCGGTGTCAGGGCGTGCTGTCCGGAAGGGTGGTTGTCTTGTGTTCATCCTATCGTCGCACAAGGACCCATAACCAACCGGTTGGTTTACCGCTTTTGCACCAAAGGTCATTCCTCGAAAGGTCCCTTTGGTCTTCGATAGCGGACCGTACCATTGGTATCAGACTTCATTGCAATTTCACAGTAGCTCTGCCAGATGTTGCGGGTACGGCAATTAGTCGGCTGAACTATACTTCTTGAAATCATCGTATCAATAATTCAGTAAGCATTCGTTGTAATATCGGGCAAATAGCAAAGATCCTACTTCTTTATCCCCCACTTCTAAAGTGGTGATATCTATTTCTGGCCATTCACTAGAATCTCTAGCCAATAGGCCCACTAAAGGATGAATTCTACCAATTGGTAGGTTCTGTTTTTGTTCATTACTGAAAACCATCTCATAAGTGTCTAGAAGCGAATTACTACCAACTCCTGCTTCAAGAATTAAAATATGCAATAATTCATTGGAGTCTAACTCGTTAGATGTGAAAGTTTCTTGATAGCCAGGTGGCCCACATTTTTCGCCTTCACCTCTGGAGAGGATTGCGGGCCATGGGAGATATTTATTTGATAACCAACTTCGACCAGAGGTCGAGTTTAACTGTAGTATTAGCCATCTATAACCCTGATTTAACCACCAATTAAATGGTAAAACATTCATGAATTTTCTTGACTGTTCTAACGAAATAGGGTTGTTATGAATTAAACTGTTAACTAACTCCCCCCAACAAAATAGTATCGAATCTTTTGGATGAACTTTTGAAGCACTAAGGCATAACTCGAGATTTTTTTGTCTTTGAGTGGAATTTGAACCAACTTTAGGGAAAAGATTTGGCAATATTTTTGTTGCCATTCTAGGTGAATCTAACCAAACTCCCAAGCATGACTCGATTATTGATTCAAAATCCTTACTCAACTTATTGGAACACAATAGGATGACAACAGAAAACCAGCTACTTAACTGCGAATTTTCCAGTTGTCCTTGATACTCAAGTAAGGATTCTTGGTTTTGCTCGAATCTATTCTGTATTTCCAATAATGCTTCATCCTGCCATTTAGAACTAGCATTTGGAAGTGCTTCAAGTAAATCCCTCGTAGAGGTTTCTGCCAATGGAAGTAAATCGACCCATCCTTTGGGTAAAGAATCCTTAACTCTAATCCAACGCCAAGGTCTCTTTTCTAGAGGAGTTGCTATCCAAGATGCCAATGGATACTCAATTTCAATACGATTAGCCCAAGATTCATCGCCCTTGGGATATATTTCAAGTGCAGCCCACAACTTTTCTCTCTCTTGATAATTCATTGAGTTATCAGTCATCGCACTTAAATTCCAACCGTCACCAGTCAATGCCTTACTCAATTCATGTGCATCTTTGGGAACAAATTCGTGAACATTATTGGCTAAAATCTCGCCGGTATTCTTAGTGATCTCTATCTGGATGGATTGTTCACGCGATATTACTAATTCTACCTGCCCAATCTTGGGTAGTGACCTAAGCAATAATGCGGATTTTGAAAGGATGGATAAATCTCCACTTCTAGTAACCAGTAGACGACAAAGCCTAGATGCCATCAGTCTTTCGAGCATTTCTTTGTTTCCGGCAATTGGCCAAATCCATTCAACAATCAAATCATAATCATTCTGCGACAATAAATAATCGATTAGTGAAGCGGCTCCAAGTTCGGAAAAACCTTTGATATCAATGTTATAATTTATTTCATCTGACCATTGACATTCACCAAAATCTCGAATTAATGCTCTTTGAAGCGAAATTGGGAGATTAGAATAATTTTTCTTAGATAAGAAAGATATTACTGAATTCAATAAATCCTGAATCTTGCTTTCTTTCATCCTAGGGTGTTGTTTTCTAATCCAAAAATTAACTATGCCTATTGGGAGCGTTTTATTATCTCTCTTTATTGGGTAGTCTCTAATTATAATTGCATCATGAGATAATGCATTAATAGCCAAAGATGCATCTAGTTTAGAAGTCAGATGAGCATGTATACTTTGAGAAGGATATATTTGAATTTCTGAATCTATCACCTTGCCAAAAAAATTCTTACCACTAGACAAACCATTTGGTAATGACGTGATATTTCTTGGAACTGAAAACCAAGTACCTGGAGCTAAATTCCATTGCTTTTCAAAGTCGAAAAGGTATGCCCTTACTACTACTATGTATTGCTTTTTGTCAGTCCAATCATCTAGAGTACCTGTAGTCTGTAGTTCTTGTTTCTGGGCTGGTTGCAAAGTATTCAGTTCATACCATCTCGGTTGTATATTTCTTACAGTTGCCCATCTCACCCCCATATTTCCGATGGAAATTAAGTCACCATTGGAATCATAATCAGAGGGGTCAAAAGGCAAGGGCAATAGGGATGATGGCATCTTATTTACATAACCAAGTAGTAACATAGGACCGTTAGAATCTAGAATTAAAGCATCTCTACCTTTTGGTATTTCATTTACATACCTCTCCAAACAGGCAACTGCATCTTGTTCCAGTCTTTCTCGCCCCTTAGCAGTGATTCGATGAATCGCCCCCCTTATTCCTGTTTGATCATCTCGACTGATGTCCCCCGAATCACGTAATTGACTTAGGGCCAAAGAGGCATGAGGCATGCGTAAATCAAGTGCTTGCGCGACATCTGATACAGAGCCGCCAGAATCAATTAACCATTCTAGAATTCTTTTGTGGTAGTTACTTCGGATTCTTTTAGCGGACATCCTCGTCACCACATATGACTCCAATCGATTATCGTTGTTAAAACCTTCACTAAAAAAACTAACTAGTTACATATAGTTACCGATTTCCACTGGAAAGAGAAAAAATAACTCAATACCGTTCATGATAAGTTCCTTTTTTACACTGAATCTAGTTATCAAATGTAACCAACTATCAAAACTTGGAGGAACTATTATATCAGCGACCGCTGTCCTGTATATCAGTGGCAAATACTTACGAGGTATCGGCTGCGTGACAGTGAGATGAAAAACATGAAAACTACTAGAATTAGAGAGAAAATAAAGAAATTTTTAGGCGACCGACCACGTAATACTGCGGAGATTCTAGAACACATCAATAGTACAATGCGTCATGGCACTACAAGCCAACAATTGGGCAATGTACTTTCAAAAGACAAAGACATCGTTAAAGTAGGATACATCAAGAGATCTGGAATACTATCTGGCGGATATGATATCTGCGAATGGGCAACACGCGTATGGGTTTCTTCTAACTGCCCTGGTTGGGAAGAAGGAACTCCAATCATTATTGATCAAGAAGGAAACGTCACAACTGGCACATCAAAGTTGAACGGCGGATTCTAATCAATCTCTACTGGTTAAAATCCTGTGAAAATGGTGCACTCCTCTCTCCATTGTCGGGGAGTATCGACCTTTTTGATAACTTGAAGATATCATTCCTAATTGACAAGATTCTACAATAAATTGGTCTTCAAGTTCCACTTTATCTAAGTCACCTCCAGCTCCACGCCCCAAAAATTCATCATTCAAAATAAAACCATAGTAAGAAATTTCAGTAATATCAACTGTAATTGGCTTAACAACGTTGATAGAAAGACCCCATGGATAAAAATTCAACATCAAATTGGGATATATCCACCAATAATATGCTGCAATTTTCTTTCCACTATCCTGATGATTCTCTGGAAGATGAAAATAAGGGACGCCTTCTTGGGCGATTCCTATTTGTAACACGCCATCTTCAAATAATTCAGTTTCATATTGATTATATTCTAGCGCATCATTCAAATCCTTATGAACAAAAGGTATGTGGAATCCTTCAAGATAATTATCTACATAGAGTGCCCAATTTGCGTTAATAGTGTAATTTCGCTCGCGACTAGAATCATATCTCAATTTATTCAAATCCAAGAAATTCATCCTCTTTGTGACCTCTTTCATGAAATTTGCTAATGAAGACTTAGGTTCTTGAGAAATGAAAATCAATTGATTCCAAAAGTCGATATCAAAATTTTGTAAATTATCTTTTTTAGATGGGAAATTTTCTGTTTGCTCAAATTCGGGCATATGTTTGAACGTTCCATCTAAAGAAAATGTCCTACCATGATAAGGGCAGGTCAATGTTTTCTTGCATTCTTTTTGATTTTGTAGAATCATACCTCTATGGGTACAAACATTGGAAAGGCATCTAAGCCCTTCTTGTGATTTTGTTATTAGCAGTTGCTCTCGGTTGATATTTACCGGGAGAATTGTATTTTCTTCAAACTGGGAGGTATGACCAATATAATTCCAGATGGATTTGAATTTCGTCAAAGTCGAATCGAAAATATGAGAATCTGTGTAATACTTTGATGATAAAGTATTGGCCCTTGTAATGTCGGGATCAATCTCCACCATGTGCGGGGGTGAAGGTTCTCAGTTTTGGAACTATTGAAATCAATTATTGTAAATCGACAAGGCTTCCTCAACTGAAGCCCCTTTGCAAATAATTGCATGGCAGGCTGCAGTCATTCTAACCGCTTCCTCGGTTCCTTTCTGATGAATATTTCTACCAGTGGCTGCACCACGGCATCCAGAAACGTTCATCTGATCCCAAAGTCTTTGGAGGAATTCTTTTGGAGGCAAAGTTCCACCACCTGAGCAAATAATTCCAGTTCTTCCCGCTGCTTGTGAAGCAATTGCAAGAGATTCCGGTTGAGTCATTCCTTCCCATGCTTTTGGATAATTGACCTTAGCAAAATCGGCTCCAATACAAGCGGCTACACCTGCTGCACCAGAAATCAATTGAGGGTCTTTTTCATGAATTACCGCTTTACCACGAGGATACATCCAAACGACTGAGACCATGCCCAATTCATGGGCTTGACGAATAAACTGAGCAGCCTCGGATAACATTTCATGTTCAAATTCGCTACCAATATAGATTGTATATCCTATTCCAACGACATTAATTCCATTGTGAACCAGTGACATAACATCATCCATGTCCCACAAGGCTTGCGAAATAGGATCCCTTTGCCCGGTACCAACCATATGAGATTTAGAATTCAACTTAACCAAATAGGGAATATCTGGATAATCTCTAGCATAGTGAGAAATCAAACCCAATTGTCCTGCAAGAACACCGATTGTTCCATCTTTATGGCACCTTTGCCCAATCTCAAACAAGTGCGCAGGGTCATTTGATGTAAGAGGAATTTCAATTCCACCATCATAAAAATCATCATTTAGATGTTCAATTTTCTGATCGCATGCAAATAAATTCATTTTGCCTGTACCTGCTGTAGCAGCATCCATATTTTGAATGAATGTATCAACTAGTTCATTTGGAACATCGGCAGGAACATGATATTTTGTCATCTAAATCAAACCTATTCTATGATAATCATTTTCCAGTGAAGTTAGCAACGCGCTTCTCTACATATGCAGCAATACCTTCTTTGGCGTCACTACTGTTGAAAAGTGCTGCTTGTAACTCACGCTCAAGTGCTAAATGATATTCAAACGGAATCTCTGGGCCTGTTTGACAAGATCTCTTAATGTTTCCAACAGCCTTGACCGCCTTATTTGGAAGTGTAAATTGGCTGCACCAGTCAAGAATATCTCTTCTGAAATCTTCAGCACTTCCTTCCCAAATGTGATTGATTAGATTACAGGAATGTGCATCTTCGAAAGACATCAATTCGCCTGTGACCATCATTTCAAGAGCTTTAGCCTTTCCAATTAGTCTTGTTAAGCGTGCTGTACCACCTGTACCAGCTAGAACTCCAAGATTAATTTCAGGAAGACCAACCTTACCAGAATTCTTTCTTGCGATTCTAATATCTGCGGCCATAGCAATTTCCAAACCGCCACCT
>Ga0208766_1000937_pt1 | contig 15967 bp, 7 predicted proteins | sample ETN01SmetaG_3_FD_185792 | JGI IMG/M metagenome (GOLD analysis project Ga0208766, IMG submission 185792) | Marine microbial and viral communities from oxygen minimum zone, Eastern Pacific Ocean - ETNP2014F12-01SV263 (SPAdes) (version 2) | ecosystem: Environmental > Aquatic > Marine > Oceanic ... | reverse complement strand
AAATCCCCGTTCATCACCATGATTGATCTTCAAACCGGTCAGGATTTATGGAAGAAACCATTAAGTGCCCAACCCATCAAGGGCGGCCTGGCTATTGATAATGAAGGCCGAATACTTGTCTCGCTGGTAAATGGACAGGTGGAAAGTTTTAAAGGCCAACCCAAGTAATCAGGCTAATATCTCCTTTATAATCCGGGCCGAGTGGATGTGCGTGATTTTTTCGTCCAGGCCGTTCCTTTTGAAAACCAGCTTTTCATGGTCCATGCCCAAAAGATGCAGGATGGTGGCGTGCCAGTCCTGAATGCCCACGCGATCCTTCACCGCGCCAAAGCCAATATCATCGGTCTCTCCATGAACCACGCCGCCCTTCACTCCCCCGCCGGCCATCCAGCTGGTAAAACCACTGGGGCCGTGGTCACGCCCCGCCTTGGCGAAGTCGCCTTGTGCCATCGGTAATCGGCCAAATTCTCCTCCCCACAAAACCAGCACATCATCCAGTAATCCGCGTTGACGCAGGTCGCGCAAGAGACCGGCAGTAGGCAAATCAGATTCCCTGCAGGCAGCCGGAAGCGAGGTCTTGATATCGCTATGGTTGTCCCATTTCTGGCCCTGGGGATATATCTGCACAAACCGCACCCCTCGCTCCACCAACCGGCGTGCCATCAGGCAACGTTTGCCAAAGTTGTCCGTCTCCTTCCCTTCCACCCCGTACATATTACGGGTACCTTCGCTTTCCTGAGACAAGTCCAGTGCCTCGGTTGCCTTAAGCTGCATACGGGCGGCCATTTGATAATTGGCGATGCGCGAATCAAGCACCGGTTGGCTAGGGCGTCTGGCCTTGTGAATGGAATCCAACGCATTAATGAGGTTGCGCTTGGCAGCTGTCACTCCAATGGGCTCATCATAATCGGGTTTCAGGTGCAGCATGGGCGTTCCTTCACTCTTGATGGAGGTGCCTTGAAAGAGTGGCGGCAAATAGCCACTCATCCAGTTTTCCACGCCATTAACTGCCAGCCGGTTCTTCGGATCAGCCAACACCACGTAGGCAGGCAGACTCTGATTGATACTGCCCAAACCATAGGTAACCCATGATCCCAAGGTAGGGTGACCGGGAAAAGTCTCGCCAGTCTGCCACTTGTAGCAGGCCGGCTCATGGTTCTCGTGCACGTTGTACATCGAGCGGATAATTGCGATGTGATCGATCTCCTTGGCTGTCTGTGGCAGCAACTCACTCACCCAGGCACCGCTTTGGCCATGACGGGCAAACTTCCAGTGACTGCGCATGATCTTGCCCTTCATGCTGCGCCCCGCTGGGGCCACCTTGGTGAACTCTTCCGGGGCATCCTTGCCATGAAGCTTATTGAGCACCGGCTTGGGGTCAAAGAGATCCATCTGCGATGGGCCTCCCTGCATGCAGAATTGAATGACCGCCTTGGCTCTGGGCGCATAATGCGGTTTACGGGGCTTGGTATCGGTCGGCGGCAAAACCCTGGGATTGAGCTCCTCGCCGTATAAATCCTGCATCAACAGCGACGACAGTCCAATCCCGTATAAGCCATCACTTACACGATCAAAAAACGTCCTTCTATTGATCTGGTCCAAGCCCATTATTAATCCACATATAAAAATGCAGCTGAATTAAACAGCGCGTGGCAAACCGCCGCCAAGGCCTTGTTGCGTTGGCCTGTTTCTTTCGCTTCGACAAACTGACGCTCCAATTCACCCACCGATTCAATCATGCTTGCCAACTCTTTCTTGGACGGAGGCCGATTAACTATCTTTTGGTAAGCCAAACGGATGGACGGCTCGATTCCTTTGGTCTCCTTCTGGATCTGGGATGCCAATTGGCGAGCCAATCCATAAATCACCTTGTCATGCAGTAAATATAAGGGCTGCTGCACCACTGTGGAATTCACCCGTTCCACACAGTTGGGATTCATTGTCGGCAGATCAAATGTCTCAAGAAGCGTCATCGTATGAATACGGCGTTGCCGAATGTAAACACTGCGCCGCCAACCTTCATCCCCAGGTTTACCGGTAACATAACCTCGTCCAAATACCTGCACCTCATCAGGCTCCCCTCCCATTCGCATGTTCAGTCGCCCGGCAATGGCAAGAAGTCCATCGTGCAATTCCTCCGCATCCAACCGGCGCATGGGCATGCGTGAGAGCAACAGGTTATCCGAATCCTTCGATGCAACCAGTTTGGTCTTTGCTGAAGATTGCCGGTACGCCCTGCTGGTGCAAATCAAATGGTGCAAGTGCTTGGTGCTCCATTTATTTTCCACCAGCTCAACCGACAGCCAATCAAGTAATCCGGGATGCGTAGGGGCCGCACCCTGCGTTCCAAAGTTGTCCAAACTCGAAACGATGCCCCTTCCAAAATGGTGTTTCCACACGCGGTTCACCCATACGCGGGCAGTCAACGGATGATCAGACCGCGTCATCCAGCGCGCGAGCGCCAATCGATTGCCCGTTTTATTATTGCCGACTGCCTTTGCCGGATTGAATGGTTTATTAGAAAACGCGCGCGGCACCGCCGGCCCCACCAAGGCCCCCGGACTACCCGGGTTACCCCGCAAACTCACATAGGTCGGTGAAGATTGCCCGCGATCCCACAGGGCCCTGATGAGGGGCATTGATTTCTTTTTTCCCTTCAGTTCATCGATCTTCTTTTTCAAATCCTTGCGCACCGGACCCTTAGCTGATTTGAACTTCTCTTCCAGAGGTTTCAGCTCTTCATCAACCTTTGCATTGTGCGCCTCGATCTGCTTCCGCTCGGTCGGCAGGGCAATCGGCAAATGGCGGCGGGTACTGCCGGCCCATTGATTCTTAAATGGCTGTGGGGTCAGCCAGTTGTATTCGTCATAGGAAGCTTTAAAGATGGCGGCCAGAGAGTAATAGTCATGTTGAGTGATGGGGTCATACTTATGGTCATGGCAACGCGCGCACTTCAACGTAAGTCCCATCACCCCCCCGGCCAAAATTTGCAGCTCATCACTGATCACTTCCAGTCGGTCCTCCACGCGATTGACCGGATTGGCACTCGTTCCATCAGGAGCCATGCGCAAAAACCCAGTGGCAATGAGTTTCTCAATTACATTTTCATTAACCGCATCGGCATCGGCATAATCCACCAGTTCATCTCCAGCAATTTGTTCAATCAAAAAATCATTATAGGGTTTATCCTCATTGAATGCCTTGATGACATAGTCGCGGTACTTCCAGGCGTAACTACGAATCATGTCGGCATTACGCTTACCTTCCGAATCAGCATAACCAGCCATGTCCATCCAATGCCGCCCCCAACGCACCCCATAAGCCGGCGAAGCTAGAAGGCGATCCACCACCTTACCCCAGGCTCCCGGACTCTCATCCTTCATAAACGCCTCCATTTCCTCGATCGTCGGCGGCAATCCGGTGAGATCATAGGTCACTCGCCGTAGCAAGGTCAGCTTATCAGCCTCAATAGAGAACCCGAGACCCTTGGCCTCTAACTTTGCCAGCAGAAATGAATCAATTGGATTACGAACCAGAAGGCTTGTCTTATGGGTCGGCACCTCTGAACGTCGAGGGGGCTGAAAGGACCAGTGCTTTTGCGCGGTAAGATCGATCTGGATGGGCTCAAGCTTCTGCTCCACTTCTGGAGCCCCTGCACTAATCCAGTCGCGTAGAACCTGAAGTTCACGATCAGCCATTCGCTCAATACCCGCCATACTGATCGTCTTATCTGGAGGACATTCACGGGACACGATCCTTTTAATCATCGAGCTCTCTTCTGGCTTGCCGGAAACAAAGGCCTTACCCTTGATCATCGAAGACTTGGTGCGAAGGTCCAGTCCACCTTCTTTCACGTCCTGCCCGTGACACATCACACATCGCCGCAGTAACACTGGAATAGCATCGTGCTGGGTAACTGAATCTGCTTTTACCGGCAAGGATAACGCCGGCGTTAAAGCCAAAAAAAATTGGAGTGTCCGACCATCCATCGTCCTTGAGAATGTTCCCTTAGAGGCTCAAAAATTCAAGGCTATTCAGTTTATTATTCGATCCCGAAGGCAAGAAACCTGAATCCCCCCACAAATTTCAAATCTATTTATCATCATAAACCGTTCCAAACGAAAAGCCCTGAAGATGACAGTAACATGAGTACAACCAATACAATCCCAAGCAAACTGGCCCAACGTATCTGCACCCCACTCCGATCGGGGTTAATAACCGGGCGGTAATCTTCTTTCTTTTTAGGAAACCGGAACACCAATAAACTGTTGCTTTGCCATTCTTGATACGCATTTTTTTTAGAAGCGTATTTTTCACTATACCCTAAGCCCGTAAAGACCAGCGTAAAAACGATCCAAAATGCGCCGTGCAGGCCTATGTCACACAAGCCGGCGATCACTGCTGAGATAACCACCCACCACCACCAATTCATCAAAAGTCCCGGGATAAACTTCATCACACCCACCAAAATTGCGGTTGCCAATAACATAAGCGGCGTCACCCACCACAAATGTAACCAGTTAATACCTGTCATTAGGGCGACCATTATGGCCAATACTCCCGCAAGCAACATGAGCAACGGCAAATTATATATTAACAACGAGGAGATACTAAAAGACTTTGGAGCAGAGGGTCTTTTTACACTGATCACTTTGCCGGTATTCCGAATCCACAGATAACCCGGAATCAAACCGAATATGAGCGACCATTTTAACCAAAGGTGAAGCCAGTTTTGAATCGGATCCACTTTTATCAAAAAAACAAATACACCAAACACCAGCCCCATAAGAATAATGTGCCATAGTTTACGCAGTAAAAAACGTATGGGCACCGAACCCCTAGTCCCTGACTCCACTTTCCGGTCCAGGGTCGGCATCAGATCCAATCCAGCCGCACCCAAGACCATCACCAACGATGTCGTCAAAACCATGCCCAATAACATCCACGGAATAAGAGACCAGACTGAGTATGTCAGAATGACGCCGGACTGACCCTCTACTTCAAAATCCCACCTTGTCGTACACACCAATATCAGTGCACCGACTGACCCAGCCACAAGGAAAATACCTCCTTGTGAGGCAACAAAAGCCCGGAATCCACGCGCAAATTCAATGTACTCATTCTTAGCTCCGGCCATTAAGGCTTCCGCATCCGGGAAACGTGCCTTTTTCATACGATTGAGTTTAAATAAACCCAACCCCATCAAACCAAATACCCCACAGACCGTGCACAGGCGCCCCACATAACCTTCAGCCGGTTTAAAGGGCTTAGCCTTGGGTGCTGGTGGTATCGGCTTCTCCGTTCCTTTTGTCTCGGGCGGTTTTGGTGGCGGAACCTCCGGAGGGAGCGGTGATTTCCTGGAGTCGTCGAGGGGTTTTCCTTGCGGAGATACCGTGGTTCCTGTCTTGATTTTATCCTTACCCTGAGCAATCTCACTGGAAGGAGATTGAAAGATGGCCAACCCGAGTAGGACGATCACCGTAACCCCCGCAAAGATCAAGGCGGGTATATAAACCTTTTTTGGATCCTCTTTAATCTCGGCCCAATGTTTACTGGCTGCAGAATCTTCAAGATTCAATTGCCGGAATACCACAATCGAAAAGGAAACCAAAAAAACCGCAACACTGGTAAAAAATACCCACACCAGTAGCGGCCAAGCTGCCCCTCCCGTACTTTTCTGACCGATGTAGATCAATCCAAAAAAGAAAGCCAACACCGCAGCAAAAACCGAAACAGCAGTCGGAGCATTGTTACTGACCCACTGCCAGAGTCCTGAAGGCTTAGTCTGGAGCTCCGGTTGCGGCTGGGGATGAGGTGCTACCTCTGGCTGAACAGGCTCCGGAACAACTTCCGGCTCTGAAACGGGCGCCTTTTCCAGGCGCGCCTCTAGGGCGGCGCGTAATTTACCCAAATCCACCGAACCGTCAGTCGGCAAACGCAGGCGCAACTTAACCTGAGGTGCATTGCGCGAATGGTGACGCGGTTTACTCATGCATTAACTGAACTCACGCCATAACTTGTCGAACTCGCGGGTAAAGGCCTTAAGAAGTCCTCCATCATTTGTGATGAGAAAATTTTCCTCATTATTCAAAGAAGCCGAACGGGTCCAGTTATAGCTGCCGGTCAAAAGTTTGCTTTTATCAAAAATTGCGAATTTATGATGCATGTGATGCTCGGAACGGTCCACTCGTAACGGGATCCCAAGCCGCTCGAACCGATCAATGTCCGAGCCAGCGTCCATGGATTTTTCATCATCACTGATTACGCGAACCTGCACCCGACGCCGATGCGCCTTTTCCATTGCTTCAGCAATGCGATTATCGGTAATAGTAAAGACACAGACATCTACTGTGGATCTCGCCTGAGCAAAGAGATCTATTATTTTACCTGCACAGTTATCGTCCGGACTAAAGAATGCAGAGGCCGCTTCAGACTTTCCCGCTCCGGGCAGATTCTCGGTGGGGTGAAGTGCCTTCACTGTATCCTCCAGCCATTCCAGTGTCTGAAAACGTTGACCGGCATCGGCCTTCGCCAGCGCTTCGCGGGCCGAATCAAAGGCCATACTTCGATACAAGGCACGTTTTTGTTCGTCACCACGAATCTCGTCGAGCAAGTCACGGATTTCACCGCGTTCCTTGCGTGAAAGCTGGAAATCTTCCAGCGTTGTTTGCAGGAGGGTTTTTACCTCGTGATCTTTCATAAAAAATAGAACTCACTTTCCACTGAGTGCGGACGCGCGGGGCAATGGGAATATTACCGTCCTGCAGCCCAAGCAGCCAATGAAAAATAACCAACAAAATTGAGAAAAAGGTTTCCCTTATCAAATGACTGACTTATCGTCTTCACACCCACGCACGCTGCAAGAGCAACCCTTAACCCAAGGTATCGTCATGGCAAAGTTTCTGGATAAATGGAAAAAGAAAGTCACCACATATAAAACCAAGGCCGAGGAAATTCGCGCTATGATTGAGGACGGCGCCGAAACCATTCGCGATATTCGCGCTGATGTAGAGGGCACCGTCGAGGAACTGAAGACCGACAGCGAAGAAAAGATGATGGAAAGCCTGGAAAAAATCCAGGATGCCGAGCGGGTTTTCGAGGAAGCAGGCTATGACCTGCGGGCTGTGGAATTAGAAATGGGATTCAACCCCAAGGTTGTGGCAGTGTTGAAACACAAAACGAGTGTGAGTTCGCGAAAAAAAGAACGGCTACTCAAGCAGCATGAGAATGATAAGGTATTAAAAACGGTGCTTACTTCCCTCTTTAAGGCTGAAGCACTGGAAGACAAGGTGCACTTGCAGCGCCTAACCTTCAGCGAAGTTCATCTTGAGATGGGCCTTGTTCCCGCAATCCACGTACTGTGGGAAGATAAAAGCACTGCTGGAATAGCAACAACTCAGAGCAGGCTTTCGGCCTCACCCTCGATTTCCACTAGTCCTTTCACCTCGAGCAGCTCTTCGTTCACCAGTAGAGGCTCTTCGTTCACTGGCTCCGCAACTGAAGAAGCACGGTCTCCCCTGGAACCTGAGCCACAATCATCAGTTGAATCAGAGGACAAAGAACCCATCGCAACATCAAGCGAACCCAGTAATGTTGCGGAGCCTGCAACAACTGGAGAACCCGACTCCGTAGAGTCAGCAGATTTGGAAGAATCCTTCAGTGCACCAGAGGTAACGGCCAGCGCACATGATCCAGAAGATGACAAGTGGACCAGCTTTCCGGATATCTCGTTTCCAACCGCAAAATAAACTTAATCAAGACTCCTCTTGAGGAGGCGACTGGTCAGGCTGCTGCTGCTTTGCCTGGTCGAGTTGTTCAAGGATTTGACGAATCAATTCATCGCTATTCTCGGCCATTTGCGTATTAAGATCGATAACGACTTCACTGGGTTGCGCCGACTTAAGTTCTTCCTGCAAATCTCGAGTACGCGTTTGATAGGTAGCAAATAAATTGCCCACCTGCTGCAGTGCCGTTTGTAGTTGCTGAGCCTGAGCCGCAGCCTGTGACTGGGTAAGAGCTTCAGTCAATTGGGCGTTGCTTTGCCCAATAAATTCCATCATGGCCTGCTGCCGCTCTGCGAGCATCTTTTGGTTCGCATCTGACTGCGAAGCCATCTGACCCGAATGTTCCAAGTATTTCTCGATGGCACCGCTTATTGCGGTCATATCTGCGCCTGCAGCAGCAGTTTCGCCCCCTTCAACCTGAGACCCTACCGCTGGAGAATTCTGGCCGGCCAGGCCTTCAGCCAAAGTCTGGCGCAACCCTTCGAGACTTTCATTCATTTCACCGAAATCCAAGGTAGTGGTGCGAGGCCTTGAGAGCTCATCCTTTAACGTTCCCTGAATAGATTCCAATCCACCGGTAAATAGAGACAGCTGACTGACCACGCGGCTAACTGGATCGTTCTGGTCTCCTCCCTGCAAATACTGGTTGCGACCATAAGTTTTTCTGATTTCGTCCCATCGGCCCTCTTCCTCTTCGTTCATTACGCCAATGAGCTGCTTAAACTTCAGGAAGTTTGCCTCCGCGCCTGTTGTCAATGTCTGGCTCTCCCCCTTGTAGTGATCGAGCACCAGATCCATCAACTCCTGCTCATTCATCATGGGCAGAACCTTCTCTGCCAGACGGTTCATGTTCCGGTATGACCCCTGCATCTTGAAGGCCGGCTCCGTACGAAATTCATCGGCCTGCCCCGCACTTTCGATATAAAGCTGATTAACCTTTAAAACCACATCACGCAGCACGATGAGCTTTTGGAGTACCGTCAGGATTTCCTCCTGCTCGTTGGCCGAAAAATTACCCTGTAATTCCACTCCTTCACGTTGACCGCTCTCGGCCATCCGGATGAATCTCTGAATATCCTTTTGGGCCGCCTTGGCCAAAGGTTGCAAAGACGAGTTGGAAGTAATGGCATTCTCAATGTAACTGCCGGAAAAGGCCTGCTCCTGTCCCTTCATATCATCACCCAAGTTGTAGGTGTCTGCACGGTTGGCGAGCATGTCGGGAATACGGAATTTTTCGCCGCTCTCAGTATAGGGGTTGCCCGCCATTACCACCACCACACGCCGACCGCGCATGTCATACGTCTTGGGTTGCCCGCGCCAAACACCCTCGATCTTGCGCTGAGCATCACAAAGGGAAATAAACTTCTGTAAAAACTCCGGGTTACAGTGCTGGATGTCGTCCACATAGATCATCACATTGTCCCCCATCTCCAATGCAAGGTTGAGTTTCTTGACCTCCTCACGAGCACCGGCATTGGGGGCTTCTTCAGGATCCAGCGAAGTCACCTCATGACCCAGTGCCGGGCCGTTGATCTTCATAAAAATCAAGCCCATCCGGTTTGCCAAGTACTCCATGAGGGTGGTTTTACCATAACCAGGAGGAGAAATCAGAAGCAGCAGCCCCATTAAATCCGTGCGCTTGGCATCACCGGCCGCCCCGATCTGCTTGGCCAAGTTGTCCCCAACAATGGGCAAATAGACTTCATCCACCAGCTGGTTTCGAACAAATGAGGAGAGCACACGCGGCTCAAACTCGTGCAACCGCAAAACCTTCTTCTCTTCATCAATGAGCTTCTGCTTCAGTTCCTGATAAGACTCAAAACGTGGCACTGAATCTCGAATGAAGGCACCGAGCTTTTCTTGAAACGACAAATAATCAAATGGATAATTGCCTCCCTCCTCTACAGCATCATGTGCGCCTTGAATGCCCTCGAGAACCTGCTCCGTAGCCGCCTTGACCACTCCCTGTTTGTGATGGTGACCACAAAAGATCAAAGCCGCCACTTCTTCGAGATATTTATTTTCCCCATTACGATCGAGCAGAAAACCGCGCACCCAGTCACGCACCAGCTGATAGTGACTATGCGGATTGGCTTTAAGCGGCTTTTGCGCCTTGGCAAAGTCAGCTTCGTTCCCCTTTTTAACCAGATGTCTTTCAAACTGGGTAAGGAGTTTGTCCGCTTCCTGACTCACCACCCAGTCCTTGCCGTTGGTTATTTCATAAAAGATATATTCGCCGGCAGGCTTGGCATCTTCCTCCGGGAATAATTCTGTCTGCTCGATGAATTCAGCCATCATCCCACATAACTCGGCCACATAATCCTGCTGGGTTGGGTCTCCGGGGAAAATTTCATTGCGCGCTGCAAAACCCTCCAGCTTGGCGGTCCAAAGCTTGCGTATATCTTCCTCACAAAACTTATGCCAAAACACCGCACCACAGGCACGAGCCCGAGGATAGTAACGAGCCAGTTTTAACGCCGCCTGCGTGTTGAGCACAGCCATCAAGATCTTCTCAGCATCCTGATCATGAATCCCCTTGGTATAGGCTTCAGAATAGCGGTCTCCCATGAAATCCTGCACCAGCTTGAGGCGATCTTTGCTGGACATCTCCACCACCTCGGTCATCCGCTCGACCCCTTCTTTCTCAAGCTTCTGCCAGAGGAGATAGGCAAGATACTCAGCACGATATATCTCCTTATCTTCAGAAACCACCTGCTGGTTCCATACTTCACGGGTACTTAAAAATGCCTCGTCAGTAATCTCTTCAAAATATTGGGTGCCGGTGAGGTGCAAATTCTGATCCTCGCCCCTTCGAACCATCGTCAAATCCAGTGGCTGGGCGTTGATAGCAAACTTGTGTTTCCCAAACTGAATAACGTTTTGACCGTCAACATAGAGCTCCTGTTTGTCCTTAAGTTGACGAACTGCCTCCTCGTGGAGACTCTTGAGCTGGGATTGCAAGCCCTCCGCTTCTCCAGCCTTTTCGAGTGCCTGTAATTCCTCCACACGTTCACGCAGCGAATCAATCATGCGGTCACTCGCCATGTAGCCATTGATATCGTTGACGTCCTCAAAGGTCCCCAGCTTATGCTCAATACTCTTGATCATCCGCTCGGCAGAAGTCACCAAAGCCGTCGCCTTTCGATTACGGGCCTCTTCGAGCTGCAACCGCTTCTGTTCAAAGGCTGTTTCCAGCTCCCCACGCTTTTGGTCCAGTTGCTCGATATATTCCGGGAAATCCGCAAAGTCGCCGCCAAGATCCTCGAGTTGATTGAGGATATTATTGAAATACTCGTCACATTTCTCGGGCGAATCAGACATATCCAGATAGTTTACCGCCGTCTGGCTCAGCAAAAGAATCTGTGCATTGAACTGCGCGGCCCCTTCAGCGGTCATCAAGGAGCGCATCTTGTTCTTGAGAGCCTCCTTCACCTGATTAACCACCTGATAGATGGCGGTGATCGCCTCGACAATCCGCGTCTGCTCGGTGGTATCATCGATCTGTAAGCTGCGCACAATATCGATAAGCATTTCCAGGTCCGAGCCGGCCGTGGTAATTTCCTCCTGTAATTCCTTGCCATCAGAAACCTTGGAAATGCCATCCACCTTGCCACGCTGTTCTTCGGAACGATCGCGATAGGGATTCAATGATTCGGGCTGTAACAAAAACTCTACACACCGCTGCGAAAGCACATCCATCTGTTCCTTAACCTGTGCCTCCAGAGCCTCCATCTCCGACTTGTCGATAAACCGCACCTCATCTTTAAGGGTGATGATTTCCCCACGCATACGCCGCAACCCGCCGAGGTTCTCCACAAAATCATCCACTGTCCGAAAGTCCGCTCGTATCACCTGATTAAATAGGTCCTTGGCGCGCTTCTGAATATCGGTAGATTTTTCTTTGGCTTCCAACCGAAGCCGGCGCACCTTGTCAAATTCCGCGATGGCCTTCTCGGCTGTACCGGTGATTTCCTTAAGGATATCGCCTACCCCCAGCCCGTCTTCTGAATCCAGCCAGGTGTAGGTATCAGGGATACTCTGCGCCTTGGAAGCCATGTCCGCATACAGGTCAGCATATGGCGATTCTTTCTGGATGAGAATCAGCACCTCATTACATTCGGCCATGGCCCGAACCACAGACTTATTGCCAACCTGATACAGGAAAGAACTACGATCTCCACTTTCGGGTTCCTGACCAGGCTCATAGAAGGGCGACTGACGCAGTTGCACCATGTGATGCTTAATGGGTTCCTCTTCAGCCCGGAAGCTAACCATGTCACCATTGGGGAAAAGTGAATATCCATTACAAGCAATCCGCTCAGACACTTCCTGCTCAATCAGCCGGTAGGGCATCAACGCATAGAAACCATTCATGCGATTGAAAAAGACATAGAGATAATCCTCCCCATTGGGAGACGGGATCGTACGCTCCAGAACCATCTCACCCAAATCCCCCTCATATCGCTTGAGCTCTCCGGTCTGCAGGTAATATCCATCGGGGAAAATCAGCCCGTGCTCCTCGGGCAGCATCACGCAGGCCTGGCCCAAGGTATCCACCCGGTGCACCGCCTGTAGTTTCTCATTGAAAATAAAATACCGGGTCACTTTTTCCCTGAAAGGAGTCACTTTCAACAAAATGAGAGATCCCTGAATCGCATATTGAATCTCCGCGTCATCGATCTTTTGATTTCGATCCTCCACCTCCTCGGCATATATTCCTTCTCCAGTGGAGGTATTGTCCTCCACCTTGATGGTTAAATCCCCGCCCACACATTCCACAAACACGCGATCCTCAATGGAAACATGCGGATTGTCCCCATGCCGCACAGCATTGCGCGAAGGAGTACGCCACTTGAAATTATACTGGTCAGGAAACGCCTTTGAGATGTATTCGGGAGCACTTCGGTCATCCTGATAGCTAAGCTGCCCATCCTTATAGAGCCACTTAAAGACAAGGACATCGTCCACCATCTTGCCGGTACGGAACACCATGTAAAGATGGGACCCCACAATAGTGAACCGATGGAACGTCGCCTCCTGATTGATCTGAAAGAGGCGGGCGAATGAATCCTTGAACTCAGTATCTTCAAGAATCCCCATATCCCCCTCGCGAAATGTCTCCTCGGCCTCATCAAATTGATAGACCGCAAAAACATCACCGAGCTGTCCCTGTTTAAGGCCAAGATCAACCTTGAAACCCAGGAGGAACCGGTTATGGCCCAGCTGGATCATATCCCGTGGTTCACAGCTAAGAAGGGTAGACACCCGATCCATCTTCTTAAGCTCAAGCTTCCGGGAACCGAAAACATCGGCACGCTTTGCGTCCAGTGCCCCCAGCTTCTCGCGCAACTGGGAGCCCTGATCAGACAAGCGCTTCTTGATCAGATCATACGCGCCGCCTTCCAGCGCCGATGTTGCGCCTTCTGCGGGTTTTCCACTGTCGGGAGATTCCGCCATATATCCGCTCCTACTCAGCTAATGCCGAACGGACGACTACTTGGATGACTTGATGTTTAGTACTGAACCCGCCACCAGATCCGCAAGACCGGCATCTTTCACCGCCTTTTGCGCCTGACGAATCAGTGATTTTGTCCCATTGTCATCAGCCTTACTGATCAATTTTGTCAGCAATGCCGAGATGGTTAGATTCTTTACGTCTTCAGAGGACATCCCCAAATCCTTCACCCACCCCGCAAGCTGACTTTTGAAGTATTCCGGATCCCCGTTAAAGAAGGTGTTCTTTACGTCAGTCAATGTCTGGGAGTTATTCACGAGACGATCCACTGATTTACCGTGCGTCACCGAACGCACAACCTTCTCGAAGAAGTCATTCTCTCCTCCAACGATATCAATATTGGCACTCTTGAGTGCTTCACCCACCACACGGGCCTGTGCTTCAGCCACGTCCTTCTGGATTTGGATTTCGGCCAGATCCACATCGCGATCCTTGGAGAGCTGCAGACGGAATTCTTCGTGGTCCTGGGAAGCCTTGTTAAACTTCTCAATTGCCTTGGCCATCTCAGTCTTGGATACCGCCTGGGCCAATCCCATTTTCTCGGTGGCTTCCGCTTCAGCCAGTTTAACTGCCTGTATGGCTTCACCCTCGCCTTTACCTTCAGCCGACTTGGCCATACCTGATGCCTCACCTTGTTTGGCAATTACCGAGGCTTCAGCAAAGCCCTGAGCCTCTTCCGCTTCAGCGTCCACTTTCTTGGCTTCAGCCTTGGCCTTGGTCACATTGGCTTCCGCATAACCTGGAGCCGCCTGCATAGCAGCCGTCCCTTCAGCCTCCTGCTGCATGGCATGATTGCGCTTTTCACTCGCCTTGGCTTCAGCATCGGCAATTGTGAGCAGTTCCTCCGCCTTTTTCTCTGCAGCCTGCTTTGAGGCCTCTGAAGAAGTCACTTCAATGTACAAATCCTTATCCGCAATTTCCTTCTGGGCCTGACGGGTCGCTTCTGCCTGTTTTACTTCCTCCACCAGTGACGCTTCAGCCTTGGCCGTCGCTTCCACCATCAGAACCCGCTTGGCACGGTCTGCAGCCATATCTGCCTCCACATCAAGACGACCCTGATGCTGCTGGGTCACTTCCTTCTCCTTGGACTCCAATCCGGCCTTGCTCTCTGCCACCCCGAAGGCAGCCTCAATGATCTTGGCTTCCTTCTCCTGCTCCAAAAGACCGATTCGGCGCAGACGCTCAACTTCAGCCTGCTCACCAGATTCAATTTTCTCCTGCTCCAAACGCAACAAATCCTGATCCTTGGCATAAGTAGCACTCATCACCACCCGCTCCTTTTCAACGTCTCTCTCAGCAATGTGTTGATCACTCTCAATCGCAGCCGTTTCCGAAATCTTGCGGTTCTTCTGCACCTCGACCTGTGCTGCCGCCCCCTCACGGGCCTTGGCCTCCTCCACCGCCCGGGTTTGCCTGGCTAAATCCTCCTCGTTCTGCTTATCCAATTCACGCTTGTCTACCTCAGCCCGAATATTTTGATTTTTGAGCTCCACATCCCGTTCCTGAGTCCGCTTATTGGTTGCCTCCTCTTCTGTGGCAGTAATGGCGTTGATCTTTCGAATACCTTCAGCATCCAGAACGTTATTCGGGTCATGATCAGAACGGGCAGTCTGCTCCAGATAATCTATAGCCACGTCCTCCAGCAAATAACCATTCAGATCATCGCCAATTTCCTTCTTAACCATGTTCCGGAACTGAGTCCGCTCCGTATATAGATTGGCAAAATCCATTTGTTTCCCCGCCGCCTTCAGTGCGTCAGAAAATTTTGCCTCAAAAAGCTCCTTCAATTTATCAATTTCTGAAGCACGCTCACAACCAACAGCCTGCGCAACCTCAATGATATTACTATCATCCGGATCAACCCTTACATAAAAAGCCACCTCTATATCTGCCCGGATATTATCCATGCAAATCAACCCATCCTTTCCTTTCCGTGCCACCTCGAGCTTCTTCACCTGAATATCCATTATGTCCCACCGATGGACAAACGGAAGTCGCAGCATAACGCTCTTGGTAATTTTAATTCCACCCATACCCGTCCGCACACCGGCCTCACCCGCTCTGACCTTTCGCAAACAAAAAGTGATGAGAAAACAGACAATTAAAAAAATTGCTATACCACCAACAATGAGCCCGATTGCGGCCGCCGTAAGTCCAAATACTCCTAATACTGGTTGAATCATGATTTTAACTAAGAAGGTTGAGGTTATATTGAATTAAATACATTCTATGACACGGGACACCAATTGCGTTGGGAGACACTGCCCCTTTAGGGCAATGAACAAAGTGGTGTCAGGTCTGAATGTAGCTACTAGACAAGAGACAGGCTACTATAATCTTACAGAAAGTTTATAGTCGCCCAAAATGAGCCCGCTTGACATTATTGCCAACCCATGTTTGGCCGAATTAATACGCCTGTTTCAATGAAGGCAGCGTTTCTACTTTTTTCTCTCCTTGCATTTCCCCTTCAGGCTGCAGTCCCTCTCCTTATGGACCGGCTCAATGATGAGCATGCGCGCGGCCAAAACCAATGGATCTATAACGACTTTCAAAAAGCCATCACTGAGGCGAAACGAACGGGAAAACCCATTTTTGTTACCTTTCGGTGTGTGCCCTGCAAGGACTGCAAGGCTTTTGATGCTGAAGTTGCCAAAGGTAACAAGGTCAT
>Ga0208766_1000936_pt1 | contig 15978 bp, 15 predicted proteins | sample ETN01SmetaG_3_FD_185792 | JGI IMG/M metagenome (GOLD analysis project Ga0208766, IMG submission 185792) | Marine microbial and viral communities from oxygen minimum zone, Eastern Pacific Ocean - ETNP2014F12-01SV263 (SPAdes) (version 2) | ecosystem: Environmental > Aquatic > Marine > Oceanic ... | reverse complement strand
TCATGCTGGTCTCAGTAAAAAACACTTAAGCTCTAAATTCTTAATGGTGGAAGAGCGAAATATTGGCATAAAATACCCATTTTCAATGGAAAAATTATCTCCTGTTTTGGCGGTCTACAAAGCGAAAGACTTTGATCATGCTGTTGAAGTTACAACAGCTATTTTAAATAATCAGGGTAAAGGGCATTCTTGTGGCATTCACAGTCAAGACGAAAATAATATTATAAGGCTTGGTATGGAGCTGCCTGTTTGTAGAATTATTGTCAATCAGGCTCACTGTTTTGCAACTGGTGGTAATTTTGATAACAGCCTACCATTTTCATTATCTATGGGCTGCGGAACTTGGGGTAATAATATTATCGATGAAAACTTGAGCTATAAGCATTATCTAAACACGACTAAGATTGTAAAAACCATTAAACCTAATAAACCATCAGAAAAAGATATTTTCTCTAATTATTGGAAGAGATACTCATTAGAGCATTCCACTATCACTGAGTTGATTAATCAATTCGCAGAAGAAACCCCCAATAAAAAGTACTTAATTGATGCTGATCTAGATCTTAATATTTCTTATGGAAGACTCAAAAAAGACATCTTGAACTTAGGAGTATTCTTTCAAGAAAATAATATCAAAGCGAATGACAAAGTTGGCTTTATGCTTGACAATGGCTATGCCTCAACGCTTTTATTTTTAGGTGCTATTTATCATGGAATGGTTATAGTGCCATTAAATGTATTGGCCGGTGCAAAACAGATTAAATATACAATTAATCATTCAGAATGTAAGTTAATCTTCTCTTCTGAAATCTATTTGACTGACTTTAAAGATACACTCGACTCATCTGATGCAAAAGTTGTTGAGTATAGTGGTATTGAAAGCCTTGAAATTTCCAATAAACATAATCTTCAGACAAGTATCTCTTTGACAAAATCAAATACTCCAGCAGTGTTAATTTATACCTCAGGGACAACTGGCGTTCCAAAAGGTGCTCTTTTGTCTCATAAAAATGTTTTAGCGGGAGGAAGAAATACTGCTTTAGCGCATGAAATTGTCTCTAGTGATGTGTCTTTTTGTGTGCTCCCTTTGTATCATATCAATGCTGAAATGGTGTCCATTGCAAGCGCTCTAGTGAGTAATAGTTGCGTTGTGATTGTGAGCAAATTTAGTGTGAGTAATTTTTGGCAAATTATAGAAAAATATGAATGTACATGGTTTAGCGTTGTTCCTACAATTATCAACTACCTTCTTAATGATGACTTTGATGTTAAATCTTTAAATTTAAATAACCTTCGTTTTGGTCGCTCCGCATCAGCACCGCTCTCTCCAGAAGTCCACAAGAAATTTGAAAAAACTTTTGGTGTAAAAATTATTGAAACGATGGGGCTGACTGAAACGGCAGCACAAATACTATCAAACCCGCTAAATGGAGGCAAACATGGTTCTGCTGGAAAGGCCTATGGAAATGAGGTAAGAATCATTGATGATCATGGAAATTATCTATCTCCTGGAGCTACTGGTGAGCTTGTAATTAAGGGTGATAATGTGCTCTTAGAGTATTTTAAGAATGAAGAGTCAACGTCTGGTGCATTTAATGAAGACGGTTATTTTTTAACTGGCGATTTAGGCGTTGAAGATGAGGAGGGTTTCTTCTTTATTACAGGTCGAAAGAAAGAACTTATTATTAAAGGTGGTGAAAACATATCTCCTAGAGAAATAGATGACATTCTCTATAAACACAATGCGGTTTTGGAGGCTTGTACTTTTGGCATTGATGATGATGATTATGGGGAAGAAATATCTGCCTGTGTATACCTCAAGGATAATCTTGTTGCTAACGAAAAAGAATTGCTTGACATGTGTACAGAGGATCTAGGAGAATATAAAACACCAAGTCAAATAATATTTGTTGACGAACCCTTACCTAAAGGCCCTTCAGGAAAAATTCAAAGACTTAAGATTGCAAGTCAATATAGTAGTGCTTAATTGTAGAATCTAGTTAACGCTCAAGATATCAATAAATATACATTTTCGGGTAAACTATGTTTATCCTAAAAGAGGCATATTTATGGCATTACTTGAAGATTTAGCCAGCAAAGCTAAAAACAAATCTCCTAGAATTTTATTACCCGAATCGACCGACTCGAGAATCATTGAGGCAACCAAGTCGATCTCCAGTCAAAGAATAGCTCAAATTGTTCTTTTTGACGAAGATATAGCCAAATCTTTGGATGTTGACTCAATCAACCCAAATAACGCAAATTTAAAGGCTGACTATGCTCAAACATTATACGAAATAAGGAAACACAAAGGGGTTACTCCTGAATCAGCACTTGAGATGTTATCAAGCCCGAGTGTATTTGCAATGGTTGCACTCCAAAGAGGAGATGTTGATGGCGTTGTTACTGGTGCAATAACCCCCAGCCAGGAGGTTCTTAGTAATGCGCTTAGAATTATTGGAGTTGCAGAAAACTCTAAATTAGTTTCAAGTTTGTTTTTAATGGTTTTCGATGAAAATCATTCAAGATATGGTGAAAACTTAATCTTTACTGATTGTGCAATGAATATCAATCCAAGTTCTGAAGAGCTGGCTGAGATTGCAATGAGTGCTCATGAGGCGGCTGAGTCATTTCTTACGGAAAGTCCAATGCTTGCTATGCTCTCTTTTTCTACAAATCAAAGCGCTGAACACGCTGAAGTTGAAAAAGTAAGAGTGGCAACTGAAATAGTTAAATCTAGACTTCCAGGTGTCAGTATCATTGGCAACGTTCAGTTGGATGCCGCACTAGATCCTGACGTGTTAAAGATTAAAGACTCTGAGTCCTCTTTCAACCCCCCAGCCAATGTCTTTGTTTTCCCTAACCTAGACGCAGGCAATATCGGTTACAAGTTAGTTCAACGCTTCTCTGGAGCAAAAGCAATTGGCCCTATTCTTCAGGGCTTATCTAAACCTGTTAATGACCTATCAAGAGGTTGCAGCGCTGATGAAATAGTGAATACAGTGGTTGTTACCGCAAATCAGTGTAGATAAATCTACATTCCAACATAGTTTGGTCCACCACCACCCTCAGGAGGCGTCCAATTGATGTTTTGTGATGGGTCTTTAATGTCACAAGTTTTGCAATGAAGGCAGTTCTGAGCGTTGATTTGAAAATAATCTTCACCTTCTTTATCGATAATCTCATAAACACCAGCAGGACAGTACCTTTGAGCAGGTTCATCAAATAGCTCTTTGTTCCGAGTTAGAGGAATTGATGGATCTGTTAGCTTTAAATGCACAGGCTGATCTTCCTCATGGTTGGTTCCTGATAGAAACAAAGATGAGGTAATATCGAAGCTAAGAACATTATCCGGAGCAGGGTAATCTTTAGTATAGAGCGGGTTATTCAAATTTAAAGAATCACAATCTTTTTGTTCATCCTTAATGGTAATTGGCAGAGAATTTCTGAAGATGTTAGACTCTATGAAGTTGTATGCCGCACCTAAATAAAACCCAAATTTATGCATTGCCGCACTGAAATTTCTTGATTTATAGAGCTCTTGATATAGCGTGCTAGCTTTAAATAAATCATCAAAGTCACAATTTTCTTCAGTCAGTATCTTGCTCACATATTCAGCTGCAAGAATACCCGATTGAAGTGCGCAATGACTCCCTTTAATCTTACTGGGATTAAGGGTTCCTGCATCACAACCGATAATCATTCCGCCATTAAAGTCCATTTTGACAAGAGAATTAATTCCCCCTTTTGTAATCGCTCTAGCGCCATAAGAGACGCGCTTACCAGAATCTAAAAACTGTTTAATTTTTGGGTGCTTCTTAAACTGTTGAAATTCTTGGAATGGGTTGTGACTTGGATTGGTATAGTTAAGGTCAACAATTAAACCAACTGCAATTCTTTTATTGTCAAAGTGGTAGAGGAAGCCTCCGCCGGTTGTTCCTTCATTTAGTGGCCAGCCCATTGTGTGAACGACATCACCCGGGCTATGTTTATCATTTTCAACTTCCCAAATTTCCTTAAATCCAATAGCAAAGTGTTGTGGGGTTCTTCCTTCGTCAAGATTAAACTCTTTGATGAGCTGTTTTCCTAAATGGCCTCGAGCACCCTCAGCGAAGATAGTTTGCTTGGCAAGGATATCCATTCCAGGCGTGTATGTTCCTTTTTGATTACCTTCTTTGTCGATTCCCATATCGCCCGTTGAAATTCCAATAACTCTGCCACTTTCATCTTTAAGATAGCTTTGAGCAGGGAAGCCTGGAAATATATCTACACCGAGTTCCATCGCCTTCTCTGAAATCCATTGGCAAAGCTCACCTAATGAAATGATATAGTTACCTTTGTTATGAAGACTCTTTGGCATTAACAAAGAGGGCACCTTGATGCTTTTGTTTTCTCCAGTTAGCCAGAAAAGGTCATCTTTTGCGACAGGTGTTTTAAGAGTAGGGCAATCTTTGGCATCTTCAGGGAATAAATCGAAGAGGGTTTTTGGTTCAAAAACAGCTCCAGATAGAATATGAGAGCCTATTTCAGAGCCTTTTTCTAGTAGGCAGACAGAAAGATTTGGATTGATCTGTTTAAGCTTACAGGCAGAGGCAAGTCCAGCTGGACCGCCACCAACTATTACTACGTCATATTCAATCGACTCCCTTTCCATGAAGTAGTATTTTATACCTGATAAGCGTTCAATTCATTAAGAGCATCAAATAAATCTACCTGCCAAACTAAATCCGCCATTCTTGACATTGGCGCATCTGGATCATTATTGATAACCACAATGACTTGTGAGTCTTTCATTCCGGCAAGGTGTTGGATTGCACCTGATATACCAACAGCAAGATAAAGTTTTGGAGCAACTACTTTACCCGTTTGACCAACCTGGTAATCATTCGAGATAAATCCAGCATCTACAGCGGCTCTAGAGGCGCCAACAGCGGCATCTAATTTGTCTGCTAATTGCTCAATTAAAGCAAAATTTTCTTTTGAGCCAAGACCTCTACCGCCAGATACAATGCGATCTGCAGTTGTCAGTTCAGGACGCTCAGATTCTGATTCTTGGAGAGATACGAAGGATGAGTTTGACTCTGAAATCGATGCTGAAAGCGATTCTACCGATGCTGATCCACCATCTCCAGAGTGCTCAAAGGCTGTAGACCTAACTGTCATTACAATGGTTTCATCAGAAGTCTCAACTGTGGCCATTACATTGCCAGCATAAAGGGGGCGAACGAATGTATTGTTTGATTTAATTTCACAGACATCTGAGATAGGTTGAACATCTAAAAGGGCGCCTACTCGGGGTAAAATATTTTTACTGAAAGTTGAAGAACCGGAGATTAAATACTTGTAATCACCCATAACATCAGCAATCAGCTTACTTGCCACTTCAACACTTGAATTTTCGAGAGAATCATCAACAATCATTTTTACTGTATTGATTCCGCCAAGTGCTGCAACTGAAGAGGAGTTTGAGGCGTCATTTGTAAGAACAAGCGCATCGACACTATCCGAAAGTTGAGACGCAGCTGTTATCGCTGCTCTAGAGTTTGCGCTAACTTCTGAGCCATTAAGCTCAATTAATATGAGTGCTGACATTAAAGAACTCCCATTTGATTTAATTCAGAAAATAGCTCCTCAGCAGAACTGATCTGCTTAGAGGCTCTGTCTTTAGTGCCTGACTCTTCAACACTAACTACTTTGATTCGAGGTGATGTATCAATTCCAAGACTTGACAATTCAATTGTTTCCATAGGCTTGGATCTCGCTTTCATGATATTTGGAAGAGAGGCGTACCTTGGCTCATTCAGTCTGAGATCAACAGTAACAATTGCTGGTAAGCCGAGTTGCCTAGTTTCAATACCTGAGTCAATTTCACGACAAACTTCAACACTAGTTCCGTCAGCACTTAAGTCAAATTTTGAAATAAAGGTTCCAAGCGAATAATCAATCAAACCTGACAACATTTGTCCAGTTTGATTGTTATCATTGTCAACAGCTTGTTTACCCATAATGACGAGCTCTGCTTGCTCACGCTTGATTATATTTGCTAAAATTTTAGCAACGTGAAGGGGCTGAAGATCCAACTCTGAATCAGTTTTAATAAATATAGCTCGATCAACACCCATAGCCAAAGCAGTTCTGAGCGTATCTACAGTTTTATCTGTGCCAATACTAACTGCAATAGTTTCAGAGGCTGAGCCACTTTCCTTAATAGTTAAAGCTTCTTCAACTGCAATTTCACAAAACGGGTTCATTGCCATCTTGGCGTTAGTTAAATCAACCTGTTGGGTTTGTTTGTTCACTCTAGCTTGAGTGTAGGGGTCAAGAACTCTTTTAACGGGGATAATTATTTTCATGTCAGATTATAAAATTCATTACAAAACCCGCGAATAATACCATATTAAAATCTTTTGTCTAGAACTTGAAAATACTATTTTTTCGGGTTATTTTTTTTTGATTTAATAGTTTGATTAATTTTAGTTATTTGAGATTTATTGGAAATCTAAGTTTAGCCTCTGCGCCTTGTTGTATAAAGCGGTTTTGAAGAATGATTTCACCACCATGAAGTTTCATTATTTTTCTAACAAATCTTAGCCCCAGGCCGTTACCTCTATTGCCAGTATCAGGTCTCGCAACAGAAAAGAATCTTGTGAATAGCTTATTGAGAACTTGAGGTGGTATTCCTGGACCGTCATCTAAAATTATTATGGTGATAGCGGCATTGGTTTGAGACGCTTTGATTGAAATGGTGCCAGAGGTGGGGCTAAAATCTAGTGCATTGTTTAGAACATTTCCTATTGCTTGTTCTAAAAGAATTTTTTCAGCTTTGAGAGAGGTACTTGAAAGAATTTGAAGATCAACCTTAATGTCTTTCTCAAGAATAGTTTTTGCTCGACTAGGGGCATCTAATACTTTATTAATAACTTCTAATATATTTAATGTTTCAATATCTTTAAGGCTTTCTCGCCTTTCAATTCTTGATAACTCTAAGAGTCTATTGACTAATAGTTCCATATGCTTGTTCGATTCAAGAATATTTTCAACAAATCGCTTGCGTTGATTATCACTCATTGGACTTAAGAGGTTTTCAGCGGTTAGTTGAATTCCAGTAATTGGAGTCCTTAATTCATGTGCAAGAGTATCAATATACTGCTCGACATCATCCTTGAGTTCAACATCGGCCCTTGCTTCTTTAATGGTTTTTGCAAGCTCGTTAAATTGATTATTAAGATCGGGCATCAATACTTCATCACCACTAAACAGGTTTGAAATATATTTTTGCAATCTTTTAATGTTTCTTGATATCCGATAACTTCCAAGAAAGCCAAACAATAGAGAAAGCACAAAAATATAAAAGACAAACCTATAAAAATAATTCCCGTCCCACAAATCAATCAATGGAGCAACAACAACAACCGCTCCTAATATTTCACCATTGTCTCCATAAATTGGATTGGAAGCGTTTAGATATCTAGGCTTTAAGAAATACTCCACTACAGGACCTCTTGATTTTTTACTTGTAGTAGAATCCACTTCGGTAAAATTTGTTGTGTCAGAGACGCCACTAAGGGCAGACTCAACCTCATTATTCAAGCGCATATCTGTGCCAAGGGTCAGTCCTCTAGAGTCAAGGACTAGAAGACCATCCTTGTTGGTAACATAGATTGCGAGATTTTCCAATTTTTGCGGGCTATTTTTATCAATAGTGTTTCTTTGAGATCGAAGGTAATTAACGATTAAACTTTCAAATGTCTCTAAGTCAATCTCACCATCTTTGTTATTTTGAGAAGCGACTCTACTCATTAAACTAGAGACTTCAACCATTATTGATTTTGCAGACTCAAACGATGTTCTTTGAGCAAAAAGCCACAGAAGGCTTGAACTTACAATAAAGTAAAGAAGAAATAGTTTTGTGCCAATATTAAGCTTAAAGCGCTTCATTCAATCAGACTGTACCCAATACCTCTATGAGTTTCTATATATTCATTATCCTCGTCTAACTCATGAAGGCGTTTTCGAATTGATTTGATATGAGTGTTAATTGTTTTAATGTCTGAACCACGATTACTATCCCAAACAATACTCATTAAATACTCCCGTGAATGAGCTCTGTTTGGATTTTTGATAAGATGCGAGAGAATTTTAAATTCAGCAGGAGTTAATGTGAGTTCTTTATTCATAAATACAACTCGCTGCATAGCATGATTGATACTGAATTTTGAGTCACCACTTTTAGCTTCTGGCTTAACCGATCTAAGCTGAGCGCGAACATGGGCAACTACTAGTCTAGGGCTTAAGGGTTTAGTAACATAAGCGTTTGCGCCCAAGCCCTCTAAACCGAGCACTTGATCAGATTCATCGTCCCTTGCAGAAATAATAATGACAGGAATATTAGATTTTTCTCGAACCTTCCTCAATAAATCAAAGCCGCTCATGTCTGGCAAACCAACATCTAAAAGCATTAGATCAACTTCATTATCCTTATGGTAATTGAGAGCGCTTTCTCCATTATCGAACCACTTGCAATTAAAAGAATCTTTTTCGAGAATAAAGCATATACTTTCTGCAATAGTTTTATCGTCTTCTACTATTAAGATTGTTTGCATTTTTGTATATTATTTTGTTAACGACGATTGACATTGTAAATCAAAATTTAATAAAAGAAAGAATCTTCATTAAGTCTTCATTAAAACTCCATATAGAAAACATTTAACTTTGAAATTTGAGGCCTATTATGGACCTATTGTTTTTAGTTTATTAGAGACTTGTTCGGTAACTACTACCCCTTTGAGTTGCCGTTTAAACAAACGTCTAATAATCGATACATCTGAATAGATTATACATAAGCATTTGTATGTCTCTAATAGCTAAAAACAATAATTAGATTTTTCTACATGTGTGATTTGTAAGAATCTCTAGATACCTAAGCCATTCTCTCTCCGTTTGGCACATGAGGTAACCACTTTAGTTGGCTGGTGACTCCTACCAGTCAACTAAAGTTTTAAAACAAAAAAAAATGCAAAAATCAATGACTAAAAATTCGTTAAATAAATCAACAATTTCATATTGTAGAAGAAATAATATTAACGAAAAACAACTTATAAAAGCTATAAATTGGTACTTATCTGCAAAGAGAAGTAATAAAGATATAATAAGCACAGACTCATATTTAAAAACTTAATCAGTCAGTTATAGATTTTTTAAAGTGCAACGATTTACTAAACAATTACTTGTTTCATTCCTTATTCTGTGTCTCACATTAACAGTACATGCATCCTTAAAGGTGGGTAGTGAGGCACCAAATTTTATACTCAGTGATCAGAACAATATTTCTCATGAATTAAATGACTATAAGGAAGGGTGGGTCATTTTATATTTTTATCCCAAGAATGACACGCCTGGCTGCACGACTCAAGCTTGTGATTTTAGAGATGCTATAAAAAGAATTATTGCGAATAAATCAACAGTTTTTGGAGTAAGCTTAGATAGTGTTGAATCTCATAAGCGATTTGCTGAAAAACATAACCTGCCATTCGCACTTTTGTCTGATGAAGGTGGTAAAGTCGCAAAATCTTATGACTCACTCAATAACTTTCTTAGCTTTAAAACTGCAAAACGAAATACCTTTATTATTGATCCAGAAGGAAAAATTGCTAAGATATATCTGTCAGTAAAACCAAGTACTCACTCTCAGATGGTTTTAGATGATCTCAATGAACTCCAAGATTAATATTTATTAAATTTTTCAATCAGTTCAATCTTAGCACTTTTTGACATTTTTTTTATGATCAGTTCTCGTTTAAGTGCCTCACTTCTATTCTCTTTTTCTTCAAAATAAGCCAGTCTTAGAGGCATTCTAGATCTAGTATATTTCGCGCCTCCTGGTTTTTCTCCTCTGTGCTGTTTGAGACGATTATTTAGATTATTAGTAATTCCGCAATAAATAGTTTTATCACCACATTCAAGAAGATATACGACCCAATTTTTTTTAGGAATATCAATCATTAAAAACTTTTTGTATATTTATGAAATACAATATTAAATTACTCTATAATTCGCTTTTTTTTAAAAAATCTATCATTCAATAAGAGATCATGTTAACAGTTGTTATGCGAACAATTTGGCCACTATTTTTAGGCATCCTATTTATTGGTCTGGGTAATGGGCTCCAAGGAACTTTAAGTAGCTGGAGAGCAGACTATGAAGGATTTTCAGTATTAACCACTGGAATCGTTATGTCAGGTTACTTTATAGGGGCTTTTGCAAGCTCCCTGATTTCACCAAACCAAATAAAAAAAACTGGACAAATCCGAACTTACGCTGCATATGCATCAATTGCTTCAACGGCAATACTAATTCAAATCTTATTTATTGAGCCTCCGGTCTGGTTTGTTGCAAGATTTTTATCAGGATTTTGTATCGCAGGAATTATGATTATTGTTGAAGGGTGGCTAAATTCAATTTCATCAAATGAAAACAGAGGTCAAATCTTTTCAATTCATATGGGAGTTGTTTGGGCTGGTCTTGCTCTTGGTCAAGGGCTTTTTGCTATTGATGATCCTTCAGGATTTCATTTATTCTTGTTGGCCTCTATTCTACTTTCAGTTTCCTTAATTCCAATTCTATTAACTGAAATTAAAGCACCAGATTCTGAAATTCAAGAATCACTTGGGATTAAAGCATTATGGAAAGCTTCCCCCTCTGGAATGGCCACTATTGGAGTCTCTGGTCTTGCGTCAGCTGGTTTTTTTGGTATTGGAACCATTTACGCTGTTAAATCAGGCTTAAATATTTCAGAAACTGCTTTATTTATGACTCTCTTTATTGGTTTTGGAGCAGCCTCTCAATGGCCTCTTGGATGGTTATCAGATAAGATTGACCGTCGTAAAGTCATATTGCTGTGTTGTATTTTAGTCAGTAGTATTTGTATTTTGCTTTCAGTTTTTGAGTTTTCAAAGGCTTTCTTTTTGATATTAAATGGACTGATAGGTGCATTTACATTGCCTTTGTATTCTCTTGGTGTCGCTCAGACCAATGATCGTTTAAAGCCGAGTCAAATGGTGAGTGCAAGTGGCACAATTGTGCTCGTTTATAGTGTTATTGCATCACTAGGACCGTTCTCTATGAGTTATTTTATTAATCTATTTGAAAGCTCTGGATTTCTAATTTATCTTATACTTGTCCACTTATTGATAGCGGTCATCGTTTTCTCTATGATGTTTATTAAAGATGATGTTGATGAATTGGAACAGGCAAACTTCCAGGTCATGACACAAAGACCAAGTGTCGTTGGAATGGAAGTTATTGCTGAAGAAGCCTTAGAGTCTCAATTAGAGTCAGACACTTAAGTCATTAAACACTAGCAGGATTATCAAGATCGTGACCTAAATCTTTAAGATCTTGATATCGATCACCAATCCTATGGTGTGGTCTACCTCCAATTGAAGCGCCCAGGGCAACGACTATCTCATCATCAGCTGGCGCATCTGGAACAGAGAGCTGAATAGTTAGATAATGCGACCGTCGACCGGCATCATTCTTATCCATTAAAGGGATCATAATTGGCGCATTAGCACCACCACGAGTATTACAAAAAGAAAGATAAGATTTAGCGCCTACCGCTTCGCGATAAAAGTTACCAAAGCGAAGTGTATGAATAATTCCTGATGCATGTTCAATTTCACCTTTTAATCCGACTATAGCCGACTTTCCATAACCCTCTACATTTTCACCTGAACCTGCTTCTTTAATAATCATTGATGTAAGTAGCTCTCCAAGTCCTGGAGCAACATCCAAGATGCCTGGTTTAAGGTCTTCAACGAATTTTTCTGAATCTTGTAAATCAACCCATGGGTTTTTAATCACTGCAACTGCAGCGATTAAAACAAGAGGTTTTTTTGCTTTTTTATTGCCTTCAACGAGTGTATTTTCTACGTGCAGAAGAGTTTTTCTTATATTTGCAGGCATATTTTCCCCAGTAAATAGTTTTTAATTTTGATTGATAGCCTCGTTAAGCCCTCTTTGAAAAACAACAATCAATGCTCCGGTTTCAGAAAACGATGAGTGCTGACTGTTGGGCTTAAAAGAGATGAATTCACCTTTTTTGAAGACAGTTCCATCAGAGTCAATTAATTCACCTTCAATCATGAAAAACTCTTCAAACCCCATATGCATATGGGGAACTGTTTGTGCTCCAGGCTCCATTTTCAATACGTAGCTACCTTGACCGTTGTTTTGATCATAGCTAATGATATGCCAGCTCATTTTTGGAACTGGTGAACCATACCTATCAAACGGTTTAAACTCTATGTTATGAATGTCTATTACTTGTCTGTCGTTCATAAATCAGATTGTAGCCAATTATCTTTAGCATAATGACAATTGTCATCAATTAGATGAATGCTAAAAGCTTGTCTAGATTTGTTAGAAGTGTTTTCAGCACTGTAGTGAGGGAGTTGTCCGTGAAGGATTACAAGAGTGCCTGCCTTAACCTCTAAAAGATCAAGCTGAGTATCTGGCCAAGGAGTTTCATCTAATATTTCAAATTCTGTGCCGCCTGTATTAGATAATTTAAAACGCTTTTTTAAAGGTATTGTATGACCTCCTGTCATAGCCTGAAGACAACCATTTTCAATATTAGCGTCTTCTAGCGCAATCCAAAAGCCAATACAACTCATCGGCGATGTGTATAAGAATGTCGAGTCTTGATGAAGTCCAACTTCACCTCCAATATTGGGCTGCTTGAATATGTGCATTGATTGAAGTTTTCGAGGCTTTAGAATACCTAGCTGTTTACCCATTTCAGGAATATCCAGAGTATTAATAACTTTTTTATAGATTGGATCAAGTTCGTGTTGGGCATGGCCTATTTTGTTGATTGATTGTTGTTTTGGGACCGTAAAATTACCGCTACTATCAATTGCCTTTTCTTCAAAGAAAAATCTAATTTGATTACCAGACTTTAAAAAATACTCATCACTCGCTCTCTCTTGTTCATTAGTCGTAAAAATAGACTGAGTTCTAGATGGATCAAAATCTTCGATTAAGTCCTTAGCGCGATTCATTAGAAGTTCTCGTTGATTATTATTAAGGAAGTCTTCAACGACTAGGTATCCATCTTTATGAAATGAAGAAATTTGGCTTGCGGATAACATTTATAGGTGATTAATGAATAATGACTTGAATTATATTAGCATTTTAAAAACTATGAAACATAAGTTTTATAAACTCGACTGGTAATTTGTGAGAATATTTCATAAGAGATTGTATTACAATTTTCAGCCACTTCATCAATAGAAACATTTTCTCCAAAAAGTTCTACACGGTCTCCAATTTGAGGGTTTTTGATACCTTTTAGATTGATTGTAATCATATCCATGGAAACTCTTCCAGCTACTCTTGCAATACCTCCATTAATAAATACTGGAGTGCCATCTTGAGCGCTTCTTGGGTAACCATCAGCATAACCAATGGCTACAACTCCAATAAGCGTATCTTCCTTGCAGACATAGCGTTCACCATATCCAATACTCTGTCCTGATTTATATTCTTTAATAGATATGAGAGAAGATTGAAGCGTCATTGCTGGAGATAAATCTTTAAATTTTTCACTATAAGGAAATGGAGATGAACCATAGAGCATAATCCCAGGTCTTGTATATTCACTATGAGCCTTTTCAAAAGCCATTAAAGCCGCTGAATTTGCCAGTGAGGTATTATTTTGATTTGAGTCAATAATATTATTGAATTGTTCTATTTGGTTTATTGTTGAAGGGCTATTTTGATTATCAGCAGTTGAAAAATGAGTCATCAATGTAATGTTGTTAACATTGCTAGAATTTTCTAAAGAGTTTATTGCTTTATTCGAGTCTTTCTCTTGAAATCCAAGGCGCCCCATACCTGAATCAATCTTCACAAAAACATCAAACTTATGACTTGGTTTGCTTTTAAGAATCCATTGTAGCTGGGTGTTGTTACAGACTACCATCCAAAGATTATGCTTAGCTACAAGATTTAACTCAGATTCTTCAAAAATTCCCTCTAAAAGCAAGATGGGAGTGCTAGAAATACCTGAATTTCTTAACTCTAAAGCCTCTTCAGAACAAGCAACACCATAACAATCAGCACAGTCTTTTAAATGTTTAGCAACTTTAACTGCACCATGGCCATAGGCATTGGCTTTAATAATGGCTATGGCCTTAGATCTAGGAGATAAAGATTTTGCGTAAAGATAGTTTTTTTTAATTGCATCAAGATTAATGGATGCAGTGCAATTCCTAGCCATAATTTTTTCGTGTCTTATTTGAAAAACTGTATCGATTCATATCAATTCCTTCGATAGAGATTTCAGGTTGATTTCCTGAAACGATATCAGCTAACAGTTTGCCAGAACCAGAAGACATTGTCCATCCAAGCGTTCCGTGCCCAGTATTAAGATATAAGTTACTATAGGGAGTAGGGCCAATAATGGGTGTTCCATCAGGCGTACTTGGACGAAAACCTGTCCAATAATTAAGATTTTCAGAAGGCTCATAACTCTTAGGAAATACGAGATCTAAGCCACTTTTTAATGACTCTAGAGATTTTGTTCTCAAGTTTTTATCAAAATCGGTTAAATGCGCCATTCCAGCGACTCTTATTCTGTTTCCTAGTCTTGTGATGGCAATTTTATTCTTTTCGTCCATTATCGTTGATTGGGGCGCGTCTTCATCAGCTAAAACAGGAAGCGTGATTGAATAACCCTTAACGGGATAAATAGGGGTTTTAATACCGACTTGTGAAAGGATTTTAGTGGAATAACTTCCAAGGGAGACAGAATAACAATCTGCTTTAAATTCTCCTTTACTGGTTAAAACTGAAGAGATCTCATTATTTTTAATTTTTATGGATTTAATTTCAGTATTAAACTCAAAATTTACACCCATTTCAATACATTTTTTATAGATTTCATTTGAGAAAAGGTAGCAATTTCCAGTAAAGTCATTATTAAAACGAAGGCCGCCAGAGAGTTTATTTTTTATATATTTCAATCCAGGTTCAGCTTCAACGCAGCCTTCAGCATCTAGAAGTTCGTAATTGATGTTGAAATTTTCTAATATTGAAATATCTCTTTTTGCTTTCTCAATCTCTTTTGTGTCCCAAAAAAGCTGAAGTGACCCTTGCTTTTTCTGCTCATATTGAATATCAAAATCTGACTCAATTTCTAAGAGGGCCTGTCGAGAATAATTAGCAATTCTAAGCATGCGGCTTTTATTGATTTCATAGCTACTTGGATTACAGTTTTTATACATTCGATATAAAAACTTGATTGTCTCTATGCTTATGTTTGGATTGATGACTAGGGGTGATTGCCCAGTTAAAAACCATTTCAATAAATTCAATGGAAGTCCTGGAGAGGCCCAGGGCGAGGAAAATCCATAGGATAAACAACCTGCATTCGCATGACTAGTTTCCATAGCAACGCTCTCTTGTCTATCTAAAACAGTCACATCATGACCTTGCTTGGCTAAGAAATAGGCAGAGGTTGTGCCGATAACACCTGCACCTAAAACGATAACTTTCATTTGATGATTATGAGATTAAAGCGCAAATTTTACCACCGGAAAAAAAATATTTACTCTTATGAGGCTATGCAATTATCAAAATATATGATTTGTAAAAAAAAAGTAATTAAGTATTATTCTTGTTAAAATAAGTCCGTAAAATACCGTTTTTTTCATCTTTTCAGGAAGTCCCCATGTTTGACAAAAATCTTACATTAAATGAAGTTGATTCTGACATCGCAAAAGTAATTAATGCGGAAGAGTCAAGACAAGAAGCACACATCGAGTTGATTGCATCAGAAAACTACACATCCCCAGCGGTGATGACTGCTCAAGGATCTCAGTTGACTAATAAATATGCAGAAGGTTATCCATCTAAACGTTACTATGGTGGTTGTGAACATGTAGATATGGCGGAAGATTTAGCCATCAGTAGGGC
>Ga0208766_1000933_pt1 | contig 16022 bp, 14 predicted proteins | sample ETN01SmetaG_3_FD_185792 | JGI IMG/M metagenome (GOLD analysis project Ga0208766, IMG submission 185792) | Marine microbial and viral communities from oxygen minimum zone, Eastern Pacific Ocean - ETNP2014F12-01SV263 (SPAdes) (version 2) | ecosystem: Environmental > Aquatic > Marine > Oceanic ... | reverse complement strand
TTCAATTACTTTTCTGAGTAGTTTTCCTTCCAGTCTCACTATTATTTAAGTGAATGGGAAAATTTAATTACCTAGGTTAGAAATATTGTTATTTTTGTATATACCGTAAACAAATCCTTATTTTTGAAATACTATGAAAAATTTACTTTTAATAATATCTATTTCTCTTATTAGTATTAGCTCTTTCTCTCAGAGAGTTTATAAGAAACCTGAATTTGTAAAAAATTGGAGTAAACCAACTAAACATCCTGATCATATAGTTCTAAACTTTTCAGATGACCCATCTACTACAATTAGCGTTACCTGGAGGACAAGCAAAGACGTGAGATTGGGGTATGGTGAGATAGCAATTGCAGATCCTAATCCTGCTTTTATAAGTAATGCAAATACAATCAAGGCTGTCACTACAAATTTTATTTTAGAAGGTGTCGTAGGAGTTATTGATAGGAAAAATCCAAAGAAAACTACTTTCAATAATTTAAATCATAATTATCATTCTGTTACATTTAAAAATTTGGATCCAAATACAATGTATGGATATAGGGTAGGTGATGGAAAAATTTGGAGTGAGTGGATTCAATTCAGAACTGCAAAAAAAAAGGGTGAGCCATTTTCCTTTCTTTATGTAGGCGATGCTCAAAATTATGTTTTAGAACTTTGGTCAAGACTAATTAGAGAGGGATACAAAAAAGCTCCCGATGCTAGCTTTATCATTCACGCTGGGGATTTGATTAATGATGCCCACGAAGAACACCAGTGGCACGAATGGTTTATGGCTGGAGGATGGATTCATAGGTCTCTTCCATCTATGTCTGTGCCTGGTAACCATGAATACAACCCACAAGTCCAAGAAGATATAGATAAGCGTATTAAAAGACTTTCAGTACAGTGGAATAACCAGTTTACTCTTCCTTCTAATGGGGTTAAAGGTATTGAAGAAACAAATTATTTTCTTGATTATCAAGGGGTAAGGTTTGTTGCTTTAAATAGTAATATGATGATTAAGGAACAAGCTGAATGGTTAGATAATGTTCTTAAAAATAATCCTAATAAGTGGACTATTGCCACTTACCATCACCCAATATTTTCTGCGTCTAGAGGTAGAGATAATGAAGAGTTAAGAAGTCTTTGGAAACCACTATTTGATAAATATAAAGTAGATCTAGCTTTACAAGGTCATGACCACACCTATACTAGAGGCAGGGTAGAACCTTATGAAAAGAATTTGTTAGATGGGGAGAATGTGCAAGATTTAACAGGCACAGTGTATGTCGTCTCGGTTAGTGGTGGAAAAATGTATAAGGTAAAACCAGGGTGGGAAGATTATGGCGCATTAAGAGATAAGGTTGGAGAAAGCAAACAACTCTTTCAGGTAATATCTATTGATGGAGATAAACTTTCTTATAAATCTTATACTGCTACGGGAGAACTTTTCGATGCTTTTGATTTAGTCAAAAATAATAACGGATCTAACTCTTTTGTAGAAAGAAAAAACGAAGCTCTCTAATTTATTTCTGGTATTGAGTTTGCTCCACCTACTATTGTCGTTGCAATTGAGGCTGCTTGAGATGCGATCTTCATGCTCTGTTCAACAGAAATTTTTTTACTGAGACTCGATATATAGTATCCAATGTAAGTATCTCCTGCAGCTGTGCTGTCAATAGTTTTTACAGATTCTGCTTTGACTTTTATGGTATTTTTATCAAAAGAATAAATTGATCCTCTTTCACCTAATGTCAAGATCTGTCTGGTATTAGGATATTTATTTGACAATGTTTTAATTATTTGGTTATCATCTTTTTTCCCTGAAAGTCTTTGCCCCTCAGTCTCATTATATATCAACGTATTTACTTTTTCTATAGAATAATTATTAACAGCACTCGAGTAGGGCGCGGGATTAAAAAAGATTCTTAGACCTTTCTTGTGTGCCTTTTCAATAATTTCATTTACACTATTTATCTCGTTTTGAAGAAGAATATAGTCTCCCTCATTAAAATTTGATAGAACCTTATCTATTTGATCTTTCTCCACACAATTATTTGCTCCTCCATGAATTATAATTGAGTTTTCTCCGTCTCGATTTATCTGAATTATGGCATGTCCCGTTGCTTCATTTATCTTATTTATATAATCTGTATTAACTCCCCATTTTTTTAGATCGGATATTATACTTTGATCTGATTTATTTATACATCCTGCATGATAAACTTCTGATCCAGATTTAGAAATTGCTACACTTTGATTTAATCCCTTTCCTCCTAAGTACAAACCATAATCTCTTGATGAGATTGTCTCTCCTGGCTTGACAAAATCTTCTACGTTATAAACTAAATCTTTATTTATTGAACCAAAATTCAGAATTTTCATATATCTATACTAGACTATTTTTGAGAGTATTCAAAAAATTATTTCTAGATATTTTTGAAGCTAATTTTACTTTACCTCCTTCTGAGAAAGATATAATATCTTTACCTCTCTCTTCTCCACTTAATATCATCTGTATATTACAAGACTTATATTCAGTCTCTGAGTCATCAATCATTGCGGCCATGGCTAATGGGTCAGCTAAGTCAATTTTGTGTTCATTATATTTTACTTTATAATACTCTAACCCTCTCTGCTGAATATCTATGCTAAATCTTGAAAGTGAAGTATTAATTTTTTCTAGATCATCAAAATTATTTTTATCTAGGTAGCCATATAATTGTGTAGTATCCCATGCTATTACTTTAATCTCAGCTCCTGAATTGAGGACAATATCTGCAGCATCTGGGTCTACCCAAAAATTAAATTCAGCATGTTCTGTTATATTCCCTTTTCCTTCTCCAATACCACCCATCACGTATAAACTTTTAATTTTATTTATTATAGAACTATCTTTCATGAAAGCTCTAGCAATATTTGTGAGAGGTCCTATCGCAATAATTTCTATTTCATTTGGGTCTGAATTTATTAGAGAAATAATTTTATCTACTCCATTTTCTTTTTCTTCTTTTCTCTTTGGTTGGTAAGGTCCTGTATCACCAAGTCCGTCTCTACCATGAAAAAATTTTGAGGTTTCTAGTCTTCTTTTCAATGGGCCAGATGACCCTTTATATATAGGAGTATTTTTATTACATAATTCAACTGTATAAAGAGCATTTATTGTTGCGAGGTCAAGGTCTACATTTCCTGCAACTGTAGTTATAGCCTTGACATCAAAATCACTACATTTAAGAGCCATTATTATTGCAACGGCATCATCTGTAGCTGTATCTGTGTCTATTATTATTTTTCTCAAATGAATTTATTTTTCAATTACTACCTTAACTTTATTAACTTCTTTGTCAGATGTAATATTTAAAATATATACCCCATTATTTAAATTAGAAACATTTATTTCAACAAATTTATTTTGTCTTCTTATATGCCTTGGTTTTATGGTCTTTCCATCTAAATTAACAAAATGAATATTGTCGATTTTCACATCCTCTTCTAATTGAACTTTTAAATTACTTGAAGCTGGGTTGGGGTATATGCTGTTAATTAGAAGTCTATTCTCAACGGATAGCGGTATTGGGTTGTCATCATCAATTATAATTATGCTTAAAACTAAAATAATACTATCTGTGATAGACTCAATATTAATTACAGCTACTTCGTCAACCTCAACTACTTCATCTTGAATAGATGTAATATTAAAATCTATTTCAGTAGTTAGAGCAGGAATTGATAGTGAGTCAACACTTATTTTATAATCTTCATCTTGAATTGCAAGGTCAGGTACAAAAGGACTACTTTCTCCAGATAATGAAAGTGTTATGTCTTGAGATGATGGGTTACTTAAGGTTAAGATTATGTTTATACTTTGATTACTTTCATATATACTGTCTATGTTATTTCCAGAACTCATTGTCACGGATGGCATAGGATCATCATCGACCATAGTAAGCCAAAATCCTGTGTTTATTATCATAACTGTGTCCTCCCATGATTGTAAATTATAAACTATATTCTCAGTTTTTTCATAAATAATATCCTGAATAGAGTGCAGATATAAATATGCAATTGTGTCTCCTGCAGAAATTTTTAGAGAATCAATTTTACTATCAATAGTATCATTAGCTATAGAAACAGTAAAGTCTATACCTTCTTTTGCTGGAGTCCCGAATTCACCTTCTTCTAAATCGATTATTATATCTTTATAATATGGGTGACTTAATTTGACTGTAACAATGAACTCACCAGAGTCCTCTTTTAAGTCGTCACAGCAATTTGGGTTATTATCTGATAATATTATACTGACCTCTGGAAATTGAGTAAAATTCCAAGGGAAGAAATTAGGATTCCATCCTTCTATTCCTGCATTCCAATGAATACCACCATATTCATAAGCGCCAATATCTGGTGAAGATTCTGCTATTTCTTGAGGTAAGGAACTGATTTCAACACCTCCATCTATTAGAGGTGAACCCTCAAGAGGTATAAGAGTTATACTATCTATTAATTTATAAATAGTATTATCAATATTAAATTCATCATTGTATTCAGTTTTAACAGAATCCCACCCATTCCAGTTATTTGATGATGTCCCTGGCACAGGATAATCTGGATTTCCATCTAGATTTTTATCTTCATAGTTACTTAGGCTTCTATGGCCGCTAAGCTTATCCACAAGATTATTTTGAGTAAACGTATTTAAGTTAGAATTTTCTTCGTCAAGAATTATCATTCCGTTTTTATTGCTTCCAATTACAGTATTATTAGCTATATAATGGTAATCTCCTTTAACCATAATTCCATTTGTGTTTATTGCGACGTTATTATACATTTTTCCTCTCTGACCTGCGGCAGAAGGATCATCTCCCGGAGCATCATACCTTAAAGCTAACTTTGGAGTATTGTATATATAATTATGATGAACCTCAGAGTCTGCAACAAAATTTCTTGTGCCCTGAAAAACTGAACCATCAGACTGAAGCGCCCCGGTTCTAGTAACCTTATTGTATGAAAATTTACTTTTTTTACCTGGTGATACTGTTGCAGAAGCTTGGACATTTTCAATTGTGTTTTTTGTTATAATATTTTCATCACCATTTATGTAAAGAGTTACCATTAGACCTGGAAGTTCAGATACTGAATAGTCAATATACTGAAAGAAGTTATTTTCTATAGTATTGTTATCACCGTATACCCTTAAGGCATCACCATCTGTATACTCAAATAAGTTTCTTCTTATAAAACTGTTATTAACCTTATTTGAAGATCCACTAATGCCAATGCTTGTGGCTTTAGGAGTCCCCAAATTCCCTAACATTCTTTTTGAAGTAGATGGGTAAGCAAAATTACAATCTTGAAGAATAAAGTTTTCTGCTGACTGAACTTCAACTGTTGAAGAGAAAAATGATAAATTTTCAATAGTAATATTGTCAGAGTTTTTTATTTCAAAAGAATATGATGAAACTTTTCCTTTAATATCTAGATCATTCGGATTTGTACCATCAGTCATCAACCAAAGCTCACCAGTTTTAGGGTTGTGATACCATTCATTTAATGTGTCTAGAAGATTTAAATCACCCTCAACAAAGAAGTAGTGATGTTTATCTTTGTACTGGCTATTAGGCACATTATTATATGTAAAAAAATCTGAACCTTCAGAATATTGAATTTTACGATTCCAGGTTCTAAAAGAACCAACATTTAATATTGCATGAGCTGTATCCAGACTATAATCTAAGCCAGAGTAAAAAGATTTAGTATTATCAATAACTAACATCCCATTAATGCTATTTGCTTCATCCCCTTCTGCCCAAGTGTCCCAAGAATAAATTGATTTATCTGAAAACTGAGCATTTGGCCATCTTGCCATAACCATTTCCTTATTTTCAATAAATAGTTGCCAGATAGCTGTATCAATAGTTGTCTTAAAAATATTGTTACCAGTATTTGTCCAACTAAAGTCATTTAAACTAATTGTTCCATCAATAATCGCATTACCTGAATCATGACCAGTTATGGTTATATTATTTTTGTTATCAATAATAATTTCTTCTCTATAAACTCCATTGAGAAGTATTATGGTATCGGAGTTTAAACTGGATAAAGCGACGGAAATTGTTTTGAAAGGAGAATGGATAGATCCGTCATTGTTATCATCACCATTAGGAGAAACATACACGGACTGAGAAAAAAGATTTAGAGAAAAAATGAAGAATATTGAGAGATTGATTAAATATTTCACTTTGATAATTTTATCAAAACTAATATTTATTTTCTTTTATCAACAATATCATTTAGTTCTTTGGCTGTTATCAGTATCCATATTACGAATGACAACGACACAATCCCAGCCCAAATGAAAATAAATTCTTTTGTTAATAGTTCAGACATAGTTTAGTTTATTACTATAAATCCTGTTTCTTTTGATTAATAATCAAAATAAATAGAAGAATAGTTGGAGCCCATAAACCTAGAAACACTGCTTTTAATGGTTGGTCATTAAAAAAAAACATTTCAGAAACTGCTATAGTTCCTAAAACTAAAATTAAAAGCACCAATTCAATTGGTTTAAACAGCTTTATAAACTTAAACATAGCTATAATTTAAATTAATTCATAGAGATTAAAACTCTAGTGTACCAATTACTACTTATACTCTAAAAAGGAATATTTTGTTGCCCAATTTTTTATTTAACCAAATCTTCCTTTATAACCCATAAACCCTTTATCTATTAATTCTTTCATTAGGTATACTTTTTTCCCAACTATAAGTATAGCATCTCTCATTTTATAAAAATTTTATTAAGTTGAGTTTTTCTAAATTCAAATATTTTATTTAACTGATATTTTACCAAAGCACTTCCAAATATTCTTCCTAGAGTTCCAAGAGGAAGTTTGAATCTCACAACATCATGCGCGATTGTCTCTTTTCCTGATTTTTCAAATCTATGCTCATGTTCCCACAAGCTAAATGGGCCATTTAGTTGTTTGTCAATAAATGAGAATGGTTCTTCTATGTAGGTTATTTTAGTAGTCCATCCAACCCTAAAAAAAGGGAAAGGTGAAACTCTATACTTAATAATTTGTCCTTCATACATTTTGTTGAAATCGGTTAATATGTTGAAATCCATATGTTTTGGAGTGATCTTTGATAGATTTTTTGGACTTGAGAAAAAATTCCAACTTTTTTTTATGTTAATTGGTAATTTTTGAATTGTTCTTAATTCATAAACACCATTTTCTATATACTTTATCATGTTACACTAGTTAATAATTATAAGCTCATCTTTTGTGATGAAATCTAGTCTCTTTAGATTGGTTTATATACTGAAGGTTCTGAGTTAAGGTAACCATATCCTTCAATCATTTCATTTTTTACGGATACAAATGGATAAGGTTTATTGCTTTTTTTCAATCAATCAATTTTTTTATTTTGAAGTCTTAACGTATTCTCTATTTTATCAAATTCAGACTTTATCTTAACTGTTGACTCACTCTTTTGAATATATTTAAACTTTTACCTATATAAATCGGTATACTATTCGAGTCAATGAAATGATAGATGCTAGTTTTTTTGGTAATTCTTTTAAATCATAGATTTTTTTTGATAATATTAAACTCATTAGTGTTTTAAAATGAAAATTAAATTTTTAGTTAGATGGTAGCAAAACAAGCATTATTTCTATTTGTGACACTTGGTGGATTAGTTTTTTTAACTTTTGGTACCAATATTTTTAATACAACTTTTTCAGAGGAACAAATGAGTGCATTGGTAGCAATGACAAAACTTTATATAGGGTCCTCAATGTACTGTTTCATTGTAAGTGAGTTAGCCAAAAATTACAGTCAAGTTGATAAATTTTGGAGTCTTATACCAATTGCATATGTGTGGTATTTTGCTTCTGCTGCTGGTTACAATGACAGGATGGTTTTAATGGCTGTTTTAGCTACAATTTGGGGAATTAGACTAACATTAAATTTTGCAAGAAGAGGTGGGTTTAGCATTTATTTTTGGAGAGGAGAGGAAGATTACCGGTGGATAGAAGTAAAGAAGGCTATGCCTTTTCTTTCTAATAGATTTACATGGGGACTATTTAATTTATTCTTTATTTGTCTCTATCAGATGGGTTTAATATTCTTATTTTCTCTTCCAATACTTGCAGCTTGGCAAGGAACTGAACCGTTATTCTGGGCTGATTATTTAGTTGGAGGATTGATGCTTCTTTTCATAATTCTTGAGACAATATCTGACCAGCAACAGTATGAGTTTCAAACAGAAAAATATAGAAAAATTAATAATGGCGAAGCCCTAGATGGTGATTATAAAAGGGGTTTTAGAACAACTGGACTCTGGTCACTTTCTCGACACCCAAACTTTGCTTGTGAACAACTAATATGGATAATGTTTTATCTATTTAGTGTTAATGCTACAGGGGCATATTTAAATTGGTCTGTAGTTGGTCCGGTATTACTAGTGGTCCTTTTCTTTAATAGCGCTGTGTTCAGTGAAGGTATTAGCTCTAGAAAATATTCTGAATATAAGAAGTATCAAGATAATGTCCCTATGTTCTTAGGTTTTCCTAAGAGTAATTGGAAATAATTTAAAAATTATACCACTCAATTTTTACACCTGCTTCATTAAACATTTCATTACTTCTAGCTGCAGACTCTTCCCATTTCTTAGACTGAGCACCAGCACCTCTCATAATAAATATTTTTGATATTCCAGCATTAATAATTCCTCTTGCACAATCCGCGCATGGTGTTTCACATGTCAGATACATAGTACAACCTTTTGTGGATACTCCAATTCTTGCGGCATTATAGATAGCATTTCTTTCGGCGTGTTCGAACCAAAAATATTTTTCTGGTTTCGATTGTCTTTTAGTTTTTTCATCTTCAATCCCCCTGGGAAATGAGTTATAACCTGTGGATACTATCTCTTTATCTTTCCCGACTATAAGTGCTCCTATTTTGGTATTATTATCTTTTGACTTCTCTTTTACCTGCTGTGCTATATTATAAAAATATTCTGTCCAATTCACGTTATAAATACTTATTTATTAATTTTTTTGTTGCTAAAATTCCCTCATGAGGGTTTAGATAAGTTCCCTCTCCTCCAAACATGCCCATCATTGCCCCCTCATACTCAATAGTAATATATCCCTTATAGTTAGATTCAGATATAATTTTAATCATTCTAGAATAATTTGTAGATAATTCTTCTCCATCTTTACCAAATTCATGAGATTTTGCACTAACTCCCTTTGCGTATGGCATGAGCTTTTTTACTCCTAAATACTTATCATACTGATTTTTACAAACTTTTCCAATATCGTCAAAATTAAGAGCACCTCTGTCTACACAGAAGTTGTAATCACCAAAATCTGGTAGAGTACCTACGTACTTATTATCAACATTTTTAATAAGAGAAACTAACCAATCAGCATCTGCTGTTATTCCACCATGATTTTCAATAACAATACTAATGTTATCCTGCTTGCTGAATTCAATAAGTCTTGATATGCTTTCTGATGAATTATCAAGAATTTTTTTATTGTCTGATTCATCAGGTTTTAAATTAACTCTTATTGAATGACATCCAATTTCTTTTGCTACATCTATCCACTTTTTATGGTAATCAATTGCAGTATCTCTATCATTTTTGTTTGATGAAGCTAGGCTTGGTCCACTCTGCATCGTATTAATATCAATATCATCTACCAGTATAATGAGGTTATCAACTCCGTTATCATCAGACCTTCTCTTTAAATCATTTAGAAAATCTTTATCATTTTCTCTACCCATAAAAGGGATTGACCAGTATTCTGCTCCATTAATACCATATGTGTTTTTTACAAAGTCTGGGAAACCTAAGAGATCAAATTTTCCTTGCATTATTAGTGGAGCAAATGAATACATTTGTAGTCCTATATCCAGTTTACTTTTATCAATATTATTTGCAAATAAATTAGGAGCTAGTAATGTTGTTGAATAAACACTAAGTGTGTTTTTTAGAAATTTTCTTCTAGAATGATTCATAAATGATTTTAAGTCAACAAATACTAATTTAAATCATTAAATTTTTCAAAATACTATTTGTAAAATATTTATCTTTAATGTGATGAGAAAATTAGTATCTGCTTTTCTTTTAATAATATTCTTAATACCAACAGTCGTAAACTCGTCAGTTGTATTATTTGGTCATGTTCATGAAGTATGTACAGAAGATGGAATTCATTACCACGATCACGAGAAGGAATGTCAAGTATGTTTGATTTCTGTAAATTATCAGTCAGATACAGTTTCATATTCACACAAAAAATACATAACATTTTATAAAGAAAGTTTAGTCAATTATGTTGATGTTGTTTTTCACATTTTTTCAAGCTTAAATCTATTTGGTAGGGCTCCACCTACACTTATTTAATATTTTTCTCGAGGAAACATTTTATCGTTTTCTCAAATTCATTTTGACTTCAATTTAAAGTCAAACCAAATCTTTTTTTAACAATTAAAATATTAAAACAATGAATAAAAATATATTTAAAATCAATTTATTACTATTATCTCTACTTTCACTTGTGGTTTTTACTTCATGTGAGGAAGATAATGTTGTGCCTGATGAAGAACATGAGGAAGAAATTATTACAGATATAAAATTAATCTTTACACCTGCTTCAGGAAGTGTTGTTACTGCAAGAGCTCAAGATCCTGACGGTGAAGGAGTTCAAGAATTGCAAGTTTTAGATGCTATAAATCTAGCTCAGGGAACTACATATATCTTGACTTTTGAGATTATGAATAACGAAGAAACTCCAGGTGAAGACATAGGAGAAGAAATATTAGAAGAGGCTGAAGAACATCAAATTTTTTATAGTTTCACAGATGGAGCATTTACTGATCCAAATGGAGATGGAAATATTGACAACGCTTCAGATCCTGTAAACTATGGTGATTCTGATGCCAATGGGAACCCTGTTGGATTAAATACTCAATGGACAACTGGTTCGGCAAGCAGTGGTACATTTACTGTAAGATTACAACACCAGCCAGATGTAAAAACAAGTACATCTACAGCAAATACAGGTGACACAGATTTTGAATTAACTTTTGTATTAAATATTCAGTAATATTAATTACTGTATTATTTGAAAGTTGTATGAATGCTCCCAATTTCTGGGAGCATTGATTTTTTTATTAAATTCCTTAAAAGTTTATGAGAATATTTTGCCTTTCGTTTTTATTTTTATTTGTAAACAACAATTTATTGTCTCAGGATAATTGTGAAAAGGTAATCTCAGGTAAGGTATTAGATATAGAAAAGAATGAGCCCTTATCAGGAGTATTAATTAGAATATTTGATTCTGAAAATTTTACGATTTCTGATGATAAAGGTAATTTCTTTTTAGAAGACTTATGTTCTGATCAAATTAAAGTAAATGTGTCTAGGTATGGATACTATGATACAATATTTGATATAAATAATGAAAACTCAATTATATATTTAACCCAAGAGACATTTGAACTTCGATCTGTATTAATCCAGGACAAGAAAGAAAAAAAATCAGGGACACAAACTATTTCTCAGCAATCTTTAAACTTAGATCAAAAACAAATTGATCCTACAATGACTCTAGCTAGTATTGTTAGTGAAATTGATGGGGTAACATTTACTTCGGCCGGGTCAAATGTTGAGTTGCCTGTTATCCATGGTTTGTATGGAAATAGAGTGCTAATTCTTAATAATTATTTAAAACATGGTTTTCAGAATTGGGGAAATCAACATGCTCCAGAAATTAATACATCTTCTATAAGTAATATCTCTGTGATAAAAGGTGCTTCTGGAGTTCGTTTTGGACCAGAGGCTCTTGGTGGGGTAATTATCGTCGAACCTGATCCTATGAAATTAAATAATCCATATTACATTAATATTAGTTCAGGGTATCAGACAAATGGAAAAGGTAAAAATTTTAATTTTAAAGCTGGTAATGGTTATAAAAATTGGGGATATTTTTTAGGTTTTGATTATATAAAGATTGGAGATAGACACACACCATCATACTCTCTAACAAACTCTGGGAAAAACGAAAAATCTATAAACTTTGGTTTACACTATCATCTAAAAAATTTTGATATAAAATTATATTATAATTATTTAGATTTAAATCTAGCCCTCCTTAGGTCTTCAGTTTTTCATAGCGGTAATGCATTATCTCAAGCATTAAATTCTGATACACCTCTTTTTATTAGACCATTTTCTTATTCAATAAATGAGCCGAATCAATTAGCAAAACATCATTTTGCAAAAGCAAATATAAATTGGTGGTATAATGAAAATGAAAAGATATCATTGACTGTTGGAAGTCAGATTAATAAAAGAAAAGAGTTTGATGTAAGACGAAATTCATTTAAGCCAATTATTAATTTGGATCTATTTACTTATGATTATTTACTTGAGTGGGATCATTCATTTTATGAGAATATTAATGGTCTAATTGGATTGCATTATTTTAATCAAGATAATGATAATAATCCCGGTACAGGGACTACTCCTTTCATTCCAAATTATAATACCAATAGATTTAGTTTTTATCTTATTGAAGCTATTAAAATTAATAATAGTTTATTAGAGTTTGGAGTTAGATTTGACACTGAAAATTATAATGTCAGAGGGAGAGAAACAAATCAAAATATTTTTAGAGATGAAAATAGTTTTACTAATGTCACTTTTTCATTAGGGTACGAAAGAGAAGTCTCTGAAAATATATCAATTAGATCAAATTTAGGTTCAGCATGGCGAACTCCGAACATGGCAGAATTATATAGCTTTGGATCTCATGGTTTTAAAACCACATTTGGTTTATTGAGATATTATAACGACGATAATGATAAAATAAAAACAGATAAGGTTCTTGGAATGGATGATGGTTCATCGCCAGAAAAATCATTTAAATTTATAAATGAAGTTGATTTTAGTAGAGATAAGAACGATCTAAAAATAACTTTATTTTCAAACTATATTTTAAATTATGTTTTTGAAAGGCCAATTGGTTTATATGGAACGGTAAGAGGTCCAATGCCATATTTTGTTTTTGATCAGTCTGACATAGTTCTTGTTGGTTCTGATTTGTATTTCCAAAGAAAATTTTCAACAAAATTCAAGTCTTCTCTAAGATTAAATTATTTATGGTCTCAAAATTTAATTAAAAATGGGAAGATGATAAATCAACCGCCTATTAGAATTGCAAATAACTTAATGTGGAATACTAAGGATTTTTGGAAAATAAATCACTCTGAAATATCAATATCTCCAAGTTATACTTTTCGTCAATTTCAGTCTCCTATGATAATAAGTCCAGATGAACTCATTAGTGGTTTGATTGATGTAAATCTACAGTCTGATATTTTTGATTTTAAGGATGCGCCTGATGGGTATTTTCTAATAGACTTTGCATGGAAATTTAAAATAGCTGATTTTTCAGCTTCTGTTGAAGTAAAAAATTTACTCAATAAAAAGTATAGGAATTATTTAAATGAAATGAGATATTTTGCAGATGAAATGGGTCGTAATTTTTTGTTTAATATTTCATATAGAATTAGTAAGAAATAAGAATGATTACTTAAAGAATATCTTATAAATTTATTATATGAAAAAATATTTTTTTCTAATTGTATTTAATCTAGTTACAATTTTCTCTTATTCTCAAGTTACATTGTCAGGATATATTGAAGAAGAGGGGTCTGGTGAAAGGTTACCTTATTCCAATGTATATATATCAGATATAGAAGTTGGGTCGAGTGCAAATGAGAACGGGTTCTTTACTATAATTGGTGACATTAAATCTGGCATGACTTTAAAAGCTAGTTATGTTGGATATAAAACAATCTCTATCATTCTAACAAATGAAATTATTGACAATAATTTAGAAATAAGTCTAACACCTTTAACATCAACATTAAATGAAGTAGTTGTCTCAACTGAATCTAGTAAATTCCTTCAGGCTAGTACAGAAATAAGTAAACACAAGTTATCTGTTCAGCAACTTAGTCTTATGCCCTCGATAGGAGAGGTTGATATTTTTAGATCTCTTCAATTATTACCAGGAGTTAGTGCCACGAATGAAAATAGTTCTGGGTTATATATTAGAGGTGGTGAGCCACACGAGAACCTTGTACTTCTAGATGGAATTAAAGTATATAATGTAGATCATTTTTTTGGATTTTTTAGTGCGTTTAATGCAAATGCAATTAAAAGTGTTGAATTATATAAGGGAGCTTTCCCTTCAAAATATGGTGGACGTTTATCTAGTGTTATTGATTTAGCTGGAAAGGTTGGGAGTTTTAATGAAATCAAGGGAACTGCAAATATTAATCTTTTGAGTGCCTCTGGATCTATAGAGGTCCCCTTTCTTAAAAAGTTTAGTTTTTTTGCTGCTGGAAGAAGATCATTCACTGATATTTTGCAGACATCTTTTTTTGATAAAATTTTTGACCAGTTTGATCCAAATGATGATATTGAAAATTTAGATCCCTGGGTTCCTAAATTTAATTTTTATGATTTTAATGCTAAGATCTCTTATAAACCAACAAAAGATGATCTCATAACATTTAGTTTTTATAGAGGTCAAGATGACCTAAAAGAGACTAGTGACACAAAAAGATATCAGTTCCCTAATTTTGGAGATATTGATAAGATTGAAATTAATGGTGACCTAGACAGGATTTCTAGATGGGGGAATAGTGGTTACTCATTTAAGTGGTCAAGACAGTGGAACCCTAAGTTTTATAATAGTTTTAATGTGTCATTTTCTGAGTTCTATAATTATCAGGATGATTCCTACTTTGTACAAGCAATAATACCTGATATTGATTCTGTGATTTTTGATTTTAGCACAATACTTGACCAAGATAATACTGTGCAGGATTTTACTGCTAGATATGATGGAGAGTTAATATCTGGCAAAAACAATAAATTTGAGTTTGGATTAGAGTTTACTAATTCTAATGTAGATTATTTGTTTTTAAGAGATGACACAACAACTATTATTGATACTCGTCAGGTATCTGATCTCTTCTCTAGTTATATTTCTTATGATCTTAAATCAGTTAAAAATTTAAATTTAAAAGTTGGGTTGAGAGCAAGTCGTTATGAATTGACTAATAAGAATTATTTTTCTCCTAGGTTTCAGTTAGACTATAAAATTTTTAAAAATATTAAGATAAAGTTAGGATATGGTATTCATAATCAATTTGTAAAACAAATTATTGGAGAAAATGTGACATCTAGGTCTAGAGATTTCTGGCAACTTTCAGATGATGATGACATAAATGTAGGAGAGTCCACTCATTATATCGCTGGTTTATCTTATGAAAATAACTCTTGGCTTTTTGATACTGAATTTTTCTACAAAGACATCAAAAATATAACGGAGTTCTCCTTGAGATTTCAAAACACAAATCTTAACTCTCTATTTTTTAATGGAAGTGGAACTGTAAAAGGATTTGAGACTCTATTACAAAAAAAGGTAGATAAGTATACAGGATGGGTTTCTTATACCTATTTAGATACTGAAAATATTTTTCCTTTACTAAATGATGGGAATCCTTTTTCAGCTCCTAACACTCAAAAAAATGAATTCAAAATATTTAATAATTATGAATTAAATGGATGGAATTTTTCTGTGAATTTTATTTATGGTTCAGGCAAAGCATTTACAGAGCCATCCTATAATTATAATATTACACTATTAGATGATTCTAATCTTAATTTTATAGGTGTTGGTCCTAAAAACGGTTCCTTGCTACCTGATTACCATAGACTCGACTTATCAATCCATCATATTTTTAATATAAATGATAATACTAAAGGGGATGTTGGCCTTTCTATTTTTAACCTTTATAATAATCTTAATGTATGGTATTATGAATACAGTTTTGACCAAAGACCATACGTAAGACAAACAAAATCTTATTTAGGAATTGTACCTAACATCTCATTTAAATTAACTTTTTAGGATGAAGAAAATATTCGGACTTTTAATA
>Ga0208766_1000931_pt1 | contig 16034 bp, 18 predicted proteins | sample ETN01SmetaG_3_FD_185792 | JGI IMG/M metagenome (GOLD analysis project Ga0208766, IMG submission 185792) | Marine microbial and viral communities from oxygen minimum zone, Eastern Pacific Ocean - ETNP2014F12-01SV263 (SPAdes) (version 2) | ecosystem: Environmental > Aquatic > Marine > Oceanic ... | reverse complement strand
AATCCATCTCACATTGATAGTCATATGGGGTCGCTTTTTGTAAAAAAAGAATTATTTAAAGTTTATTTGGAAGTAGCTCACCAAAATAAATTAATAAGCTTTGTTCCTCCTAGAATTAGTGATTTTTTTGACCAAGAATTTCCAAAGCCCGATTACGTGGTACTTGTAGATGATTTTTTTATGTTATATCCAATTTCTGATAGAGAATTTGTAGAAAAAAATGTTGGAAAAAAACAAGCAGATAACATTTTAGTTTCTGATTATAATTTAAACGAATGGATAAAAAAATATTCTGCTAAAATTGAATCTTTAAAACCCGGCCTAACAGTTATACTAGTTCATTTAGGATATGATGATAATGAACTTAAAGCTATAACTGTTGATCATCCAGAATATGGATCTTATTGGAGACAATTAGATTATGACGCTTTAAAATCAAAACAGGTAAAAAATATAATAAATAATAATAATGTAAAGTTGGTTACTTGGAAAGAAATTAAAAATGTAGTTTACCCAGAGAAATAGATTAATTCAATTTCATTTCAGCATCTATCCAATTTAAGAAACTTAAAGTGTTTTTTTTGCCTTTATCAGAAATATATTCTTTATTTAAATAAAGAGCTTTAAAAAGTTCAGAGAACATATAAGCTGAAATTTCATTCGGGTGATCTAAGCCTCTATTTACTGGAAAAGAATTTTTATAAAAAACAATATCTGAGAGTTCTAATGAAATTAAATTTTTATTTAAGTCTTTTTTTACTTTAAAATTTTCATTAAACCTTTCAACTATAAAAACTTTATCCTGAAAATCTTTTCCCATGATCGGAATTTTTGGAGATTTATTTAAAAGTGTTCTAACCCAATAAAATTCATTTAAGCTTTTTTCATTTTTTATTAACCATTCAGGAATTGGAGCATCTGGATTTGAAACTTGATTTAATTCTATTTGTTTTTCAGTTTTTACTTTTCCTCTTTCAAAACCCCAGTAGTTTAAGTAAAGTTTATCAAAGCTTGATTTGAAGGTTCTTTGAAGAGAATGCATTTGCTCATGAACTAATAGCCCACCAAGTTTTGATATAATATCTGATTTTAAATTTTTATCTATATTCTCATCCCAACCTTTTATTAGCCTATCAATATATTTTTGACTTAGAATTATATACGTTCCTCTAGTATGTGCAAATCCTCCACAAAGCCAACTTTGAACTTTTATAAATCTCCATGGATGATTGTACATCAGTGAAATATTATTCTTTATTAGAGTTTTGAGAACTTCATTAACTGCATAAGTTATTATTTCTTTCTCTTTGCTATTAAAATTAATTACTGCCGATTGAAATTTTTTTCTTGCAAAATTTCTAGCTTTAGATAAATTTTTATGCGGAACTTCTTCATTAATAAATGTAGTAATTTCTCTAATCTGTAAATTGGAAAAGTATGGTTCAAACGATTCATCTAAAATAGCAACTTCACCTTCTTTTTTAGATAAAAATTTTACTCTTGGATGAATTAAAGGGCTTTTTAATATTTTATTTATTTGATATTCATTTAAACTATATTTAGGATTAATTCTATCTTTAAATTCTCCTTCTCCCTGAATGTTTGGTATATCATTTTCAACATCTGGATCATCAACGGCATGTCTTAGTGATAAATTATGACCTATTTCATGAGCTATAACAAATGCCTGCATATTTCTATATTTTTCATAGGATTTAAATTTATTTTCTCCAAGTGAAATAAAAATTAGATTTCCATTCATTTTTGCTCTTCCTAGGGGACCTTTATTTCCATCTACAGCATTAACAAAAAACATATTCACAATATCATTTTGACCTTTGATTAATTTTTGTTTTTCAGCTATCTGTACAATCTTATCTAAATTAATTTTTCCATCTCTTGCTTTGGTATTATTAAAATAAATAGGCTCTAGGAATCTAAAACTAATTCCTGCTTTTTCATATGCTTTATTAATTAGCTTTTTAGGAATATTTATGGATGCAGGATTTTCCCCTTTATTATTTTGGAGCACAATCGGTTGAACAATTAATATATAAGGTTTAAGTGAATTTAAATCTTGTGCTTGAGTATTTTGAGTAATAAATATTAAAAAGAATATTGATAAAAAGAGAATTCTCATAGTTTAATTTTTCTAATACTCTGTTTAATTTCAGGAATCATGGAAGGAGGCATACTTAGTTCGTTAACACCCATTTTTATAAACTTTTTTAATAATTCTTTTTTTGAAGCAATTTCTCCACAAATTCCAACCCATTTTCCTTTTTTTTGGGAGATATTACAAACATTTTCTATAAGCTTCATAATACTAGGAATAGCTTTTTCATGATATTTAGCAACGTTTTCATTTGTTCTATCTGCTGCCATTAAAAATTGTGATAAATCATTAGTTCCGAATGAAAAGAAATCAACATGATCAATAAACTCTTCAGCATTTATTGCCACATTTGGTGTCTCAACCATAATTCCCAAAGGGATATTATTTTTAGAAGCGTTTAGATCATTAGATTCATTAATTATCGCCTTTTTTATTTTTGTTAGGTCATCTATATCAGAAATCATAGGACATAATATCTTTATATTATTATTAAAAGATAATCTAATCAAAGCTCTTAATTGAGGTTTTAAAAGTTTGTCATAATATTTAAACCCAAGTCTAAGAGCCCTATTGCCCATAGCAGGATTTTGTTCATAAGGTTGATCTATATAATCAACTTTTTTATCAGACCCAAAGTCAGAAAGCCTTATTATAAATTCTCTTTTAGGTAAAACACTTATAATGTTACTATAAATTTTAAATTGTTCTTTTTCTGTGGGGAATTTTTTTCTGTTTAAAAAACAAAACTCGGTTCTTAAAAGACCTATACCATCAGCTCCATATTTTAATGCTTTTCTGACTTCATCTAAACTTCCAATATTTGCATTTACTTTAATAACTTGACCTGAAATTGTTTTAGCAATTTCTTTGTTATTTTTTATAGCCTTTTTAAAGTTTTCTTTATATATGTTTTTTTTGATTTTATATTCTTTTAATTGTTCACGGTTAGGGTTATAAATTACTTCTCCTTCTTGTCCATTTAAAATTAATTTGATATTATTCTTTAATTTGGTAATTTTTGATTTTATACCAACAACTGCAGGAATTTCCATTGCTTTTGAAATTATTGAAACATGGTCGGTTGATCCTCCTTCAGCGGTTACTATTCCCTTTATGTTTTTTGAATCAATTGAAGCAAGTTCATTGGTAGAGATCTTTTCTGAAACAATTATTTTTGGACTAGATAAATTAATATTTATACTTGATTTACCCATTAAAATATCAAGAAGCTCATTAGAAATTTCTATAATATCAGAAGCACGATTACTTATATATTCATCATTTATTTTACTAATAATTTTGGCATATTCTTCAGAGCAATATTTATAAGAATATTCAGCTGAAAATTTTTTATTCTTAATAAGATGAGTTGTCTTTTCTATAAGATCAGGGTCTTTTAATATTCCTAGGTTTGAATCATAAATAGAGAGATCTTCTTTAGAAATTTTATTTTTAACTTTTTCCTTTAAATCAAGTATTTTTTTTTCTAGAATTGATATTGCATTATTTAGTCTTCTTATTTCAAATATTGGTTCATTCTTTGATTTTTTTTTAATTACAGAATGATTGTGTCTTTTTATAAAAAAGATTTCACCTATTTCTATCCCTGGAGATGCCCCTATGCCTTTTATTTTATTTATGGTTCAAGAATTAAAATTATTATCAATAAAATTTTTCAAATGATTAATTGAAACTTCTTCATCTTTTCCTTCACAAGAAAGAATAACTGAATCACCACTTTTAACACCTAGACTCATAATTGACAACATACTTTTTCCATTAACTTTTTTATCTTTAAATTCAATATTTACGATTGATTTGAATTTACTAGCTTCTTTAGAAAATATTGATGCAGTTCGAGCATGAAAACCAATTTTATCATTAATTTGAATTTTGATTGTTTTCATTTTTCTTGTTCAAGTAATTTTTCAGCCATATCCAAAATTTCAGAAGGGTTTCTAACGGCTTTATTTACACTAACATCTAAGACAATTTTATTCTCAAATCTATTTTTTCCTGATATAGTTACCATTTTAGCTATAATAACTATATCAGCTTCTTCTATTTCTTTTTCTGAAAGTTTAACCGGTATTTTATGTCCACCTTGTTCTTCAACACATAATTGATAACTTCGTTTTTCACATTCTTTTTTAATAGCTAATGCTGCCATTTTACTGTGTGCTATACCTGCAAGACAAGATGTTATTAATGCAATTTTCATAACTATAAATATATTAATTAATTCATTTTTTCTTCAGCAGCTTCAAGAGCTTTAATATCTCTATTACTAATTCCTTTTAAAAAATTTACTATTAAAGCAACAGTAATTGTTCCAGCTAAAACAGAAAGAACAAATACTAATGGCTTGTTGTAAAAAAACCATTGTGCAATTCCAAGCACAGGAGTGCTTAATTCTAGTAAAAAGAATCCTGCTATTACACCCGTTAAAGTTGTTCCAATAGCAGTCGCTATGGTTACTCTTATTAAGTCTCCTGCAGCCAAAGGAATTACTATTTCAGTAAAACCTCCAATTACAGCATAGAGCCATGAGTTTTTTGCATATTGTTTTTCAGTTTTAGTGTAAAGTTTAGGTTTTAAAAAAGTTGCTAAACAAAGACCTAAAGGAGGAACGGTAACGATAGAACCACATATTCCAAGAGGTACATATAAATCTATATCCATAACAGCTGTAGCAAATGTACTTTGAGTCTTACTAAAAGGACCACCATAATCAATTCCTCCTAAGAATCCCATAACAGCACCCATAGCAGCGGATCCATCTTTATTCAGACTACTTAAAAATGCTGTCAAAAAGTCCATTAATTTAGCTATAGGAGGCCCCATAACATAAAAAAGAAAAAGAGAAACTATAATTGTGCTAAAAACAGGGGCTATAAATCCCCATGTACTTTGAAGTATATTTGTGAGTTCTATTTTTAGTAACATATATGTAACATACCCAACAAGTATTCCTCCAAAAAGAGCTCCTAAATAACCAGTGTTGATTTGTTGAGCTAGAATACCAACAATAAAACCTGGAGCAATGCCAGGAGTGTCAGTAATACTATATGCTGTATAGGCAGCCATTATCGGAACAAAATATTTAAGACCAATCTCACCAATAGTTTTAAAAATTTGCCAAATTGAATCATCAGAAAAATTGGTTCCTCCCAATACGGCTAAACTACCTACCATTCCTCCAATTAAAATAACAGGAAGCATATATGAAACACCTGTTCTAAAATGAAGTCCAGTGTTCATAAAAATGTCTTTAGTTTCTTTCCAAAATTTCATTTATTGTTGATTTTAAAAGTATTTTCAATTTCACTTATAGCTTTAGAATTTTTCCATTTTTTTCTTATTTTTTCATCAAGAGCTAAACTTGCAATTTTAGACATTATTTCAATGTGTGAGTTTTCTTTATTTTTAATTCTTGGAATTGCTAATAATAACACAAAACAAACAGAATCATCATTTTCATCCCAAATTAATCCGTCTGATCTTCCAAAAGCAATTCCAGATTCAAGAACTTCAGTTGATTCACAATGAGGAATTGCTACTCCATAACCACAGTAGGTAGAAAGTATATTTTCCCTTTGATTAATCTCATTAATAAAATTATTTAAATTATTAATTTTCCCACTCTCTTTCAGTATCATGGATAATTCTTTTATAGCTTCAAATTTGTTTTTTGAATCTAGTGATAATTTAATTTGTGGACTTATATTCAATTTGTTTGAGCATTATTTATAGAACTTCTACATTTATTTACAGCACTAGTTATTCCATCAGGATCTTTGAAAATAGCTGAAGAAAAAACTACAACATCTGGATCACATTTAATAAGTTTATCAAGATTATTTGCTCTTATTCCACCATCAATAGCAATTTCACATTTCGGATTTTTTTCGTCTACAAGTTTTCTAGCTCTTTTTAATAGATCTATACAAGATTTTCGCCAACTCCAATTATCTTTTCCATCGGTTTCATCTACACCGTGAACAACAATATGCAACCTATCAATATCATAAATAGATTCTTCTACGAAAGAAAGAGGCGTGTATAAACCAATTGTAAGGCCAACTTTTATCTTTTTTTCTCTACACCAATTTATTATATAAGCTAAAGGCGCTCCAATAAAATGTTCGGCTGGAAGAATTAACATGTTTGTTCCTACTTCAGATAATTTGTCAATAAAAAGCTTATCACAAGTTCGAGTATAAATATGACATTCAATGGGTTTATTAGTTACTTTTCTAATTCCTTCAATGATTTGATGCCCACCCATTAATTGCATATTTTTAAGATCATGCATGTCTGCAGCATCAGAATGAATATAATCTACTCCAGCCTCACTAGCTTCTTTAACTATATTGACTAATTGACCATAATCTACGTGTGCTAATCCTGCTGCAATTTTAATTTTTTTCATTTTAGTAATTTATTTTAAACTGTTATTCATTATATTTTTTATTTCTGATGAATTTTCAGGCTGAAGAATATCTAAAAGAGGATGATTTGAAATTAATTTGATTTCATTTGAAGAAATATTTGAATAATTAAATGAATCATAAAGATTTATTTCTTTTAAGAGAGTATTAATTTTTAGAGTTAAAGATTGGCCAATTTTCTCTAAACCTGTTTCTTTTTCAATTAAAGAGAATTTTTGGGGAGAGATATTTTCTTTATAGTTTAAAAATTCAGGGTAAACTATTGCTAGTGTTTCACCATGAGAAATTCTAGGACAAATTCCACCAATTATTTCTCCAAGAGGATGAGGTAAATCAGCTCCTCCATTTGAAAGGCACATCCCAGCTAAAGTATCTGCCCATGCCATTTTACTTCTATAGTTAATATTTTCAGGATCATTAATTACTTTTGGAAGATATTCAAAAACTAAATTAATTGCTTCAAATGACATTTTTTCAGTAAGAGGAGAGGTTAAGTTCCCTAAATAACTTTCAAAGGCATGAGCAAATACATCAAAACCTGTAGCAGAAGAAACTTTTGAAGGTACTGTAAGCATTAATTCAGGATCTACTATAGCAACTGAAGGAAATAGTCCAGAATGAAAAACAGTTATTTTTTCTTTTTTTTCAAGATCACTTACGACTGCTGCTTGAGTACAGTGAGAACCACTTCCAGAAGTTGTTGAAATTGCAATAAAAGGGACTGCATCTTTAGGTTTTTCAGATATTTTAAATGGATTATTATATTTTTTAGTTACTTCATTCCAATTAATTTTTGAATCTTTATTTTTTAAAAAAGCAATTAATTTGGCTGAATCCATAACTGATCCTCCTCCAACTCCTAAAACAAAATCAATATTATTTTCGGATGCAATTTTAACACCTTCATTTACTCCATCAATGGTTGGGTTTGGAACAATACCATCATAGACAAAAGTTGAAACACCTATATCTTCTAGGATCTTATTTATTTTTTCATAAAGTTTTTTAAGAGACCCGTTAAAAGGTCTTGATATAATAAGACATTTTTTGCCATAGGATGGTATGATTTCTTTAAGCTCATTGATTCTTCCTTTTCCAAATCTTATTTGGGTTGGCATATAGAAATTAAAATTTTTCATAAAAGTTCAAATTTTGCAGTGAAATGTCTTAGACTAATTATTGGCCCTTCATATGTTATTTTTAAACCTTTTGTATTGCCCCTCCTTTTATATACATCGTTAAGAGAGTTTACAACTACATCCATATGTCTGTTGGTATAAATTCTTCTGGAAACAGTTAATCTTACCATTTCAAGTTCAGGATAAATTATTTCACCTGTATTTAAATCTTTTTTAGAAAAGGCACAAGATCCTAACTCTACTCCTCTAACACCTCCTGTTTTGTATAGTTCAATAACCAAAGCTTGACCTGGAAATTCATTTTGAGGAATATGTGGATAAAACTTTTTTGCATCAATATAAATTCCGTGACCTCCAGCAGGAACAATAATAGGAATACCTTTTTGTAATAATTGATCACCTAAATATTTTACTTGTTCGATTCTATATTCAAGATAATCCTCTTCAATACCCTCTTGTAATCCTATGGCTAATGCTTCAAGATCTCTTCCACTCATTCCACCATAGGTAACAAACCCTTCATTAATAATTGCAAGTTGATTTATAGATGCAAATAAATCTTCATGTTTTGTACATATGAATCCCCCAATATTTACTAAACCATCTTTTTTTGAACTCATTACACAACCATCAGCGTAAGAAAACATTTTTTGAGCAATTTCTTTTATTGTAATATTTTCAAAACCAGGTTCTCTCTTTTTAATGAAATAACAATTTTCAGCAAATCTTGCTGCATCTATCATTAAAGGAATATTATTTTTTTCAGCTATTTCTGAAGCTAATCTAATGTTTTCCATGGAAACAGGTTGACCTCCATTTCCATTAGACGTAACAGTTATAATAATTAAACCAATATTTTCTTTTCCGTGTTTATTTATGAATTTTTTTAATTTATCTATATCTATATTTCCCTTAAATGGGTGATAAATATCATTTGCGGTCCTACCTTCTTCTATAATTAAATCAACAGGTATAGATCCAGCAATTTCTGCATGTCCTTTAAAACTATCAAAGTGCATATTTCCTAGAATATAATTTCCTTTTTTTGAATATAATTGGGACATAATAAAATCAGCAGCTCTACCTTGATGAGTTGGTTGAACATAGGGGAAGCCAAAAATATCTATTATAGATTTTTTAAGGTTAAAAAAACTTTTACTTCCAGCATATGATTCATCTCCAGACATTACTCCCGACCATTGATTACTGGACATTGCAGAAGTCCCACTATCAGTTAACATGTCTATATAAACATCTTCTGCTTTAAGTTTGAAAACATTATAATGAGCTTTTTTAATCCATTCTTCTCTTTGTTTTCGGGTAGATTTTTTAATTGGTTCAACAACCTTTATTCTAAAGGGTTCAGCATCTTGAAACTTCATAAATAAATTTTATAATATCTAAAGCTAAAATCAAATATAATAAATCTATTATACAAGATTTTTAATATAAAAAATATAAGATTAGGGTTTAAAAAATTCTTCTTCAGAAATTTTAAAATAATTTCCTTCCATTGAAGCATCATAAAAAAAATTGAAAGTGTGTTTTTCGCCAAAATTTATAACAGTTCTTTCTCTATCTTCAAAGAAGAATTCAAGAGATTTAAACTGAACATATAGTCTTGTTATTGGAATATCTTTAAAAGTAAAAAAATCACCATTTCTAATGTATGTATGTCTTAGATATTTTTTTGATTGATCTCTGATTAATACAATTACATCATGATCAACATTATTTGAAATAGTTAATGAAGAGTTAGAAACTTTATTATATACATTAGGAGGAAATTTATGCTTAAAAACTTCATCACCCGTTTTACCTCTTTGAGAGAATAAAAGAAAAGGAAACAGAAATATTATCAGAATTTTCTTCAATGGGTATAAGTTTTTTTAAATTAATAATGTAAATTTTTTATTTAATGTTATTCCTTTTATAAATTTAACGATTATGCCATTATTTATAATTACTCTAGGAATAATTTTTTTATTCTTATTAATTATCTTTTTTAGATTAAATGCTTTTATAGCTTTTATAATTATTTCCTTGAGTGTAGGAATTGCGCAAGGCATGAATTTAATTGACGTAATTGAGTCAATTGAGAAAGGTATAGGAAATACTCTAGGGTTTTTAGTTATGATTTTAGGCTTAGGAGCTATGTTAGGTAAGATTGTTGCCGATAGTGGAGCGGCTCAGCAAATAACTAATGGTTTAATTAGGTTGTTTGGAGTTAGAAATACTCAGTGGGCTGTGATGTTAACTGGATTTATAGTTGGAATTACAATGTTTTATTCTGTTGGATTTGTAATTTTAGTTCCACTTGTTTTTACAGTTGCTTCAGCAACAGGAATTCCTTTAATTACAATAGCTCTTCCAATGTTGGCTTCTCTTTCTGTGACTCATGGTTTCCTTCCTCCTCATCCTGCCCCTTCTGCATTAACTATTATGTTTGAAGCAGATATAGGAAAAACTCTTATTTATGGAATAATAGTTTCAATTCCTACAATAATTATTTCAGGACCAATATTAACAAATTTTTTAAGCAAAGTAAATGCAAAACCCTTGAAAGAGTTTATGGCAAAAAAAGTATTTTCTGAAGATGAGTTACCTGGTTTGAAAATAAGTTTGTTTACAGCGTTATTACCAGTAATTTTAATTGGGATTTCTACTATAATATTAGAATTTCTTTCAGATAAATTAGTTATTTATTCAATAATTAAGTTTATTGGAAACCCGGTTATTGCTTTACTCTTATCGGTTTTGTTATCAATATACACCTTAGGATTATCTAGAGGTTTTAAAATGGATGAAATAATGAAAATTTTCACTAAATCTATTTCAGGAATCACTATGGTTTTATTAATTATAGCTGGAGCAGGAGCATTGAAACAAATTTTAGTTGATAGTGGTGTAAGTGATTATATTGGAAAATTATTAGAAATGACGGATTTTTCTCCTTTAATTTTAGGATGGCTAACGGCGACATTAATAAGATTTTCGATAGGGTCTGCTACTGTAGCTGGATTAACTACTGCCGCAATTGTTTTACCATTAGTTCAAAACAATGCTGTAAATCCTGAATTAATGGTTTTAGCTATTGGCGCAGGAAGTTTAATGTTATCTCATGTAAATGATAGTGGATTTTGGTTGTTCAAAGAATATTTTAATTTAAGTGTAAAAGAAACTTTATTAACCTGGACAATTATGGAAACTTCTATTGGAATAACTGGACTTATAGGAGTTTTGATTTTAAACAATTTAATATAAAATAATGGATTTAATAAATAAAATTAATGCCTTAGGGTTGAAATTACCTAAATCCCCTAAACCAGCAGGCGTTTACAGGCCTATATTGATTGTAGACAAGTTTCTTTTTGTTTCAGGCCAGGGGCCTTTAAAAAGAGATGGAAAACTTATTACAGGCAAGGTTGGTAAAGATCTTGATCGGGAAAAAGGAAAATTAGCTGCAAGACAAGTTGGACTAACAATGTTATCAAGTATAGTTTCTAACCTTGATCCCAAAATCAAAATTAAGAGAGTAGTTAAAGTTTTGGGGATGGTAAATGCAACTCCTGATTTTAAAGATCATCCATACGTTATAAATGGGTTTAGCGAGTTAATGGTTGAAATTTTCGACTCTGATAATGGTATTGGAGTTAGAAGCGCTGTTGGAATGTCCCTTCCGCAAAATATTGCCGTAGAAATTGAAGCTATGTTTGAAATATATTAATTAAAATGGCAGAAATAATCGATAATAATTGGTATAAAGTTTTAAATGAAGATGAGTTAAATAGTCCTAGTTTGGTTGTTTACCCTTTAAGAATAAAGAAAAACATTGAATCAATGATTGAAATTTCTGGTGGAGGGGAAAGACTTTGGCCACACATTAAAACTCATAAAATGTCTAAAATTATTAATCTTTTAAAAGAATATGGAATATTAAAGTTTAAGGCTTCAACTCTTGCAGAGGTCAAAATTTTAATTGAATGCAAGGTGGATCAAATTTTATTTGCAATGCAGCCGTCTAAAGATAAATTTTTAAAATTGTTAGACTTTGAAAAAAAAATTCCAAATATTAAATTTTCGACATTAGTAGATAATTATAAATCATTTGAAATGTTTTCTAAAATTTGTTTAGAACAAAAACAAAAAATGAGATTATGGCTAGACATTAATAATGGAATGAATAGAACGGGGATTGAGCCTAATGATATAGCTGTAGATTTATATAAATCTATTTTCAATGATGAATATTTATCTATAATGGGACTGCATGTTTATGATGGCCATATAAGACCTTTTAATATAGATGAAAGAAAGAAAAAATGTGACTTGAGTTTTAAATCTGTTCTTGAATTAACTCAAAAAATTCAGTTAAGTAATATTCTTGTAAAGAATGTTATTGCTGGAGGGTCACCAACTTTTTTGCCTCATTCTAAAAGAGATAATGTTCTTTTAAGTCCTGGGACAACTCTTTTATGGGATTTAGGATATAAGAATTTATGGAAAGAATCACCTTTTTTAAATGCTGCACTTTTAATAACTAGAATAGTTAGTAAACCATCAAAAAATCTTATTTGTTTTGATCTTGGACATAAATCAGTTGCTTCTGAAATGCCTTTACCTAGAATTCAAATTTTGGGTTTAGAAAATGTTAATCATATTAGACAAAGTGAGGAGCATTTAGTTGTTGAATCAACTGAAGCTAATAAGCATGAAGTAGGAAAATTATTTTATGCTATACCATATCATATATGTCCAACTGTGGCTAAACATAATAAGGCATATACAGTTATTAAATCGAAGAAAAAAGGAAGTTGGAATATTGATGGTAGAGATTATATTTAATTTATAATTATGAAATTTATTTTTGATTGTCATTTAGATTTGTCAATGAATGCAACAGAGTGGAACAGAGATTTGACATTACCCGTAGAAAAAATTAGAGATCTTGAAAAAACCCTTTCTGACAAACCAGACAGAGGTAATTCAACTGTTTGCTTACCAGAATTAATTAAAGGAAATATAGGTTTATGTGTTGCAACATTAATTTCTAGGTATGTTAAACCCAATAACCCATTACCTGGTTGGAATTCACCTGAGCAGGCTTGGGCTCATGCTCAAGGTCAGTTAGCTTGGTATCGAACTATGGAATTTAGAGGGGAGATGGTTCAAATATCTGATGGAAAATCTTTAATGAAACATTTAGAAAAATGGAATGATAATTCTATTAAAAAAAGAATAGGATATATATTAAGTTTAGAAGGGGCAGATTCAATTATTAATATAGATTATTTATACAACTTATATGATGAGGGTTTAAGAGCAATAGGGCCTGCTCATTATGGCCCAGGAACTTATGCTTTTGGAACTGGATCTAGTGGAGGTATTGGTAAAAAAGGTAAAGAATTGTTGAAAGAAATAGAAAAATTAAATTTAATTTTGGATCTAACTCATCTATGTGATCAAAGTTTTTGGGAAACTCTTGATAATTATAATGGAAATTTGTGGGCAAGTCACAGTAATACTAGAACTGTAGTTCCTGATGAAAGACAATTTTCTGATGATCAAATAAAAGAATTAACAAAAAGAGGAGCAGTTATAGGAATGGCTTTTGATGCTTGGATGATGATTCCAAATTGGAAAAGAGGAGTTTCTAACCCTAAAAAAAAGAAATTATTAATTGAGAATATTGTTGATCATATTGATCATATATGTCAGTTAACAGGAAATTCAAATCATGTAGGATTAGGTTCAGATCTTGATGGAGGCTTTGGAAAAGAACAATGTCCTTTAGATTTAGATACAATTGCAGATTTGCAAAAATTAGATGGAATATTAAAAAAAAGAGGTTATAATGATGAGGATATAAACAAGATTTTTAATAAGAACTTTATTGATTTTTTAAAAAGAGTTCTTTAAAAAAGATACTATGGAAAAAATAAATATAAACCAGAAGTTTAAATTATTTAATGATTATTGGAACCCAAAAATAGTTGCAGAACTAAATGGTCAAAATGTTAAATTAGCTAAAGTAAAAGGAGATTTTGTTTGGCATAATCATGAAGATCAAGATGAGTTATTTTTTGTTTATAAAGGAACATTGATTATTGAATTTAGAGACAAAGAAGTTAAATTAAATAAAGGAGAGATGATTGTTGTTCCAAAAGGAGTGGATCATAAGCCAAGGGCAGCAGAAGAAGTATGGTTAATGTTATTTGAACCCAATAATATTTTACATACAGGCGAGGTTAAAAGTAAATTAACTGTTGAAAATTATAAAAAAATATAATTTTTTAAAAAGATATACCAAAACCTACATTTCCAATTAGAATTCCTCCACCAGGGTTAACACCAGGTATATTTGGGATTTCTTCTGTTGTAGATTGAGTTTTACCAGTTGTTGAAGTTGCGTTGAATTTTAATTCTTCAGGAATAGATCCGATTCCATAACCTAATTCAAAATTGAAATAAATTCTTCCACCAGTTTTCGCTCCTAATTTAATTATAAAAGTATTTACATCAAGATCCACACTTCCTGTCCCTGTTTCTCCAAAATCTAGGCTTAAATCTTTAAAATCTAGAGTAGATGCAAATTTGGAGCTTCCAACACCAATAAAAAAGCCTTTACCTTTATTGCCAAAATAAAATTTTGAACCAAATTCAGTATAAGATAAACCAGCAGTGACATTTTCAACATCTAAGTCAAAACTACTTATATTAAAATATGGAGCTATTCTATTTCCAAGTATAGGTAAAACTCCTTCAACAGCTCCACCAATAATATTGGGAATGCCAATTTTTAATCCAAGAGAAATTCTTTTAATTGATTCATCTACTTCAATTGAATCAACAACTTGATTTGATTCTAATTCATCATTTTGAGCAATTAAATTAACGGACAAGAAAAGAGAAATTATAAATGCAATTTTTTTCATTATTTTTTCTTTATTTTAAATTTAAGCAAAAAAAATCATTAAGAGTTAATTAACTTAAATTTGTATTTGACTTATGGATTTAACTTTAAAAAAATTAATTGAAGCTGAAGAAAAAGCTTCAAAACTCTTTAATCAAATTCAAGTTAGAGGATTAATTTGTCCAAATAAGACTGAAAAAGATTTGAATCAGGAAATTTTTGATTTAGCTTTTGAATTGTTTGGTATAAAAAAATACTGGCATAAAAGAATTGTAAGAGCTGGAGAAAATACTCTTTACCCTTATAGAGAAAACCCGGAAAATTTAATGATCAATGAAAATGATATTTTGTTTTTAGATTTTGGGCCAATTTTTGAACAGTGGGAAGCAGATTATGGAAGGACATATGTTTTAGGGAAAGACCCCCTTAAATTAAAACTTAAAAAAGACATTGAACTAGCATGGTTTGAGGGTAGAGATTATTTTAAAAAACAGAAAAGTATTACAGGGGCGCAACTATTTTCTTATGCAGAAGAAATTGCTAGGAAATATAACTGGGAATTTGGAGGTGAAATAGCGGGACACCTTATTGGACAATATCCTCATGAAAAACTAGACAATGAAGACAAGACAAATTATGTTCATCCTAATAATAATATTGACATGCTTGCTCCAGGAAAAGATGGATTAAAAAGAGAGTGGATATTAGAAATTCACTTTGTAGATAGAAATAAAAAAATAGGAGGTTTTTTTGAACAACTTTTAAGATAAATTTAGATAAATTTTGATTTTATTTTTTCATCTGGAATCAAACAATTTTCATATTTACCAAACCAATTATATCTATTTTTTGCAATGAAATTATAAAGACTATCTCTAATAAACTTTGGAGTAACAGACCCTAAAAACCTTAAAAATTTCAATTTATTTAATTTTTTGAGTAAATAAAGCACAGCATCACTTCTATTTAAATAATTTCCATTTTCATCTTTTACAGAAACAGCTTCTATTTTACTTACATGGTTATGGTTTTTTAAAACAAACTCACTTTTAAAATGAGAAAACTTTAGAATGTTTTGAGTATCATATTTGATAAACCAAATAATTGATCTATTACACAAAACACATAATCCATCGTAAAATACTATAATAGAGTTGTTTTTTGTCATATCAAATTTTTATCTCTATTGTAAAATAAAAGGTTCTAGGAGATGAAGGGATAATTCCTGGACCTGGATAACCTGTTGCTCTTCTTGTGAAATATTTTTCATTTAATAGGTTATTTACTCCAGATTCAAAAGTAAAGTTTTTAAAATAATAAGACGTTGAAAGATCTAAAATTTTGTATGAAGGTATTTGACCAATTACTCCACTCAAATTTCCGGAAATTGCATTTGAAGAATCAGTAAATTGTTT
>Ga0208766_1000929_pt1 | contig 16051 bp, 16 predicted proteins | sample ETN01SmetaG_3_FD_185792 | JGI IMG/M metagenome (GOLD analysis project Ga0208766, IMG submission 185792) | Marine microbial and viral communities from oxygen minimum zone, Eastern Pacific Ocean - ETNP2014F12-01SV263 (SPAdes) (version 2) | ecosystem: Environmental > Aquatic > Marine > Oceanic ... | reverse complement strand
CCTATCCGATTTGATTATGTCAAAACGCGTACCACTAGAAGTACATAAACGTCAAAATTTAATTTATTTTAAAACAAATCCCCCTGGAGCTATGGTTCGAGTTGGTAAAGATACACTTAACGGTACTACACCACTCGCAATCGACCGCGTGGTTGTGGAGAGTCGTCCTATTATACTTTTCAAAAAAGACTACGAGCCTTTTCGGATAAAACAACTTCCCAGTGATGAATCGGATATAATTTATGTTGAATTAAAACTTGAGGTTCCTCAGGTTGGCAATATTGTATTTAATCAACCAATTCCTGATGATATAGCAATAGTTAGTAGCGATGGAAAAAATTCATTACTAATTAATGAAGGTGATCGAACCTTTAAGAACTTACCAGTTGGCTCATATAGATTAGACTCTGATACATATGTAATTAGAAACAACAAGTTTAGAATACAGCATCGAAGAACAACAAAGTTGTCACCTATCTTTTACACGACTAAAGAAATCAACGAAAGAAAGGAATATTATCTATCAAGAAGACTGCTGTATCTACAAATTATGGGTGGAGGGGTATTATATCGGTCTTTATTAACGGCTCGCTCTTCATATCTATATAATCAGTATAGTTCAAATATTGATCAAGGTAATGAACGGCATCGAAAGATAGAAAATCTTGATAAGCAAAAACCAGTATTCGATGTTTTGTCAGGTACAATGATTTTTCCAATCATCTATTATCACGCAAAGTACCTTGAGATGGAGCGATGGATAAAAAATTAATTTTATACTCTTTAATTTCCCTATTTATTTTTTCTGCATGTCAAGATGCAAATAGAGAATGGGATAATCCTTACGACCCTAGAAGTAATCGTTCACTGTGGACACCTGATAGTATTGAAGCTATTCAAAAATCAGATAACGAGATTGAAATTTCCTGGCTTAGAAAAGGTAGAGATTTTGATGGATTTATTATTGATAAAAAAATTGGCGCCAATAACTGGAAAGATAGTATAGCCGTTTTATGGGATTCAACGTTTTCATGGATAGATACACTTGATTTAAAATTTGTAGTAGCAAATCCATTTTTATATCAATATCGAATATATGCTTATGCGGACACCAACACCTCCCTTAGGAAAAATATTAAGATACAACCAGCTACCCCTGGACCTCCAGGTTCTGTATCACCAGTGAGCATTACTTATTTTCATGAACCTGAAATAAAAATGACAATAACATGGCAACAATCTAATGAATCTGATTTTTATCGATATAATTTATACCATAGCCTATCTAAAGATATTGAAAAATCTCTTTATCAATCAGTGTATACAAATATTTCCACTTCACTTGATACAAATAATTTCTCTGTACTTCAAGAAAATTGGTTTTGGGTAGAAGTTGAAGATACTACGGGTCAAAAAACACTTGGAAACCCATTAGGCATCCCCATTGATTCTTCACCAATTCCATCTCAATTAGATACTATTGTTTATAGTAACAAACGTTTTAGCTTTAATTGGATTAAGTCTGTTGAAAGCGATATTGGTGAACATGTGGTTGAACAAATATCAATAATTGATACATCAATTATTGATCAGTCTGTAGCTTTAAATAAGAATACATCTTCATTTGAAATGGAAACTGATGTGGATAGTGAGAAATATTATAGGCTAAGAACAAGCGATGTTTGGGGTAATAGTGCTTATAGTCAAATTCGCCCATCATCATCATATCAGAAAATTGTTAAACTGGATACTGTTACCGAAAATGGAAACGATCTAACAATCATAAATCTAGGACCTAAGCTTCCATTTATGCATAAACTTGCTAATGTAAAATCGCAATTTCCTATTTGGATACAAGGCGGCAAAAAAATCTTTTCATTTACCCTTTCAGGTGTAGGGTTAGTAGTTAATCAAGATGGAAGTAGCTTGAAAACAATATCGGGTATAAAACCACAAGATATTGCATTTAACACTGATCAATCTTTAGCTCTTTTTGTTGGGGCAGATGATGATATATATCTTGCATATTTAAATGAGGATAAATCTACATTAAGAGTAACAGCTAATAGCAATAATGAATGGTACTCTGATCCTCAATTTATTGATAATGATTTAAAAATATTATATGCTCAGCGTAAACATTTTTCAAACAACAATGTTGGTACCATAAACATTTATACAATGGACCTTGATGGTAAGAATGCATCCCAAATTTCAGATGCTACAGATGAAGAAAAGTTTATAATGCCAAGAATGTCCTCATCTGGAGATAAAATTATTTATTTAAAGAAAAATGACGGACTCTATGAAATTAATTATCCAGCAGAAAAAAGAGGTGTTTTAGTTACTACATCTGGAGGTGACTCCATTACTCCAGAACTAAGTCCGTTTTATAGAAATATCAGATGGTCACCTAATGGAAACATGGCTATTTTATGGGAAAAGAAATTTAATAGTACATATAACTTATATCTTTACGAAAAAGATAAATCTCCAAGACTAAGGCTTTTTCAAGCGGGTGCCCGTTATGCCAATTGGAACGGTAACGATGAAATCATTTTTAAATATGAATCATCTAGCGGAATGTATCGAAAGAAAATCAATACCGTCTTTGCAGATGACCCTGAATTACTTTACGATGCACCTTGGGCGCAATTACAACCAAGACAATAGCTTATGAATTATAATAATATTACTACAGAAGACTTCAAGTTTATAAAAACTATGGAATCCAGATGGCGTGATATGGATGCAATTAGACATATAAACAATGCCACATATCTGAATTATTTTGAATCAGCACGTGTAGAATTTTTATCCACACTTGGTTTTGATTTGATTAGGTGGGAAAGCGATTCTAGCGTTATTCTCGCAAGTATGAAAATTGACTACTTGATGCAATCAACTCATCCTAGTGTTTATTATGTTGGTTGTAGAGTAATTCGCACAGGAGGAAAGAGCTTTGATATATTATCGATAATATTTGACTCTAAAAGTAAACTACCTATTGTTGCTGGCATTTTCACACTGGTTACCTTTGACTATACAAGCCAACACACTATACCTATAACCGATGCGGTCAAAAGTAGCTATGCACCTCTTGACAATCATTCTGATTAACATAGCATGGAAGAATAAAATCTTTGATCTTAGCATGGCCTTAGTATAGAAAATTATGAATAATAATCTAAATAGAAATGAACTAGTAAAAGAATTGCGCGTGATTACTGGTAATAAATTCATACTTACAGCTAAATGGAAGAAGCAGCGCTACTGTAAGGGATGGAGATATGGTGAAGGGGAAGCTATAGCGGTTGCTAGACCTGGAACCTTACTTGAAATTTGGAAAATTTTACAGATTTGCGTGGATTGGGATATTATTGTCATTATGCAAGCTGCTAACACCGGACTAACTGGTGGATCTACGCCTTACGGAACTGATTACGACCGCCCTATTTTAATTATCAATACTATGAGAATAAGTGATATACATATTTTAGATAAGGGTAAGCAAATTGTGGGATTATCAGGCAGTACATTGTTTGGCCTTGAAAATAAGCTATCTACTTATGGAAGAGAACCGCATTCGGTTATCGGCTCTTCATGCATAGGCGCTTCAATTGTTGGGGGTGTTTGTAATAATTCAGGTGGAGCATTAGTTAAGAGAGGACCAGCTTATACGGAGCTTTCATTGTATGCGCAGATCAATTCTAATGGAAAGCTTATATTAGTTAATCATTTAGGAATAGAACTCGGCAATAGTCCTCAGGAAATATTAAAAAACCTACAAACCCGCAATTATAATAATGAGCATATTCAATTCCCAAATAAGTTTGCATCAGATAACGAATACAAGGATCGAATACGAGATGTTGAAGCAGGAACACCTGCTCGTTTTAATGCAGATGAGCGGCGATTATATGGAGCCTCCGGTAGTGCTGGAAAAATTGCAGTTTTCGCGGTACGCTTAGATACGTATCCTGCACCAAAACGTAGTCAGGTATTTTATTTAGGAACTAATAATCCATATATATTAGGTAAAATTCGTCGAGATATTCTATCTCAGTTTAAAAATCTTCCAACATCAGGTGAATATTTACATAGGGATTGTTATGATGCCGCTAAAAAATACAGTAAAGACACATTTATAGCGATTGATAAAATGGGACCTAGTTTTATTCCTAGGTTTTTTGAGTTTAAGCGAAAAATAGATCTGATAGCTGAAAAAATTAGATTTCTTCCTAATAAATTTTCAGACAAGCTGATGCAGCTTTTAAGTCATTTATGGCCTAATCATTTACCAAAACGAATGGAGCGATATCGAGATATGTATGAGCATCACTGGATAATTGAAATGTCTGATGATGGAATTGATGAAGCCAAATCATATTTTGACAATTTTTTCATTGATAATGAAGGTGCCTTTTTTGAATGCACAAAAAAAGAATCTAAAAAAGCAATCTTACACCGTTTTGTTGCTGCAAGCGCAATAGCTCGCTATCATGCTATGAATCAAAAAGAATCAGGTGAAATGATGTCTATGGATATCGCATTTCCTCGCAATGAAAAAAATTGGTTTGAAAATTTACCATCGGATATTGATAATCAATTAAAGGTAAAACTGTATTATGGTCACTTATTTTGCCATGTATTGCATCAAAATTATATTGTTAAAAAGGGTGTAGATGTAAAAGAATTGAAGAAAAAATTATTACAAACCTATGATGCTAGAGGAGCAGAATATCCTGCAGAGCATAATGTTGGTCATGAATATTACGCAAAACCTTCACTATCAAATTTTTACAAGGAACTTGATCCAACCAATGCTTTTAATTCTGGTATAGGAAATACTAGTAAGCAAAAATATTGGAAATAAAAGAACTGTAATTCAGGGGTTATTTCAAATGAGATTATTTAAATCAACCTGTGCACTAACGCACTTTAGTTTGTTATATTTATAATTAATTTTTATAAATAAAATCGCTTAATTAATTATAGAATAGACTACTATGAAAAGAAAAATATTTTTACTACTATTTATTTTCTCAAACATTCTTCTTGCTGAAACCATTGGTAGGGTGATGAAATCTAATGGAACCGTATTGATAAAACCCATGGGCGCTACATCTTATTCTGTTGAAGTAAAGCCCGGACAAGCAGTATCAAATGGTGATGCTATTCGCGTAGGCGAGGCAAGTTTTGCAGTAGTGATTTTTCTAGATGATAAATCTGTCGTGAAAATAAGAGAAAATACTGACTTTCAATTTGTTGAAACATCAAATACGCGTAGTCTAATTATTGATCAAGGCACAACTCTACATAATGTAAATAAAGAGAATAGAAAAAAAACCTATCGAGTTGAAACACCAGTATCCGTTGCTTCTGTAAAAGGTACAGAATTCTCAGCTTTTCATGATGCTGTTTCTGGCGTAGATAAATTTGTTGGTAAAAGTGGAAATTTTGAAGTTTTTAATTCAATTAGTGGTGCTACTGTAAATGTAGGCCCAGGGCAAAAAGCTGTTTCGAATGCTCTTGGACAATTGATCCCTGCACCTGCTGAGCCAGGGGATTTTCCTGATGATCCTGATGGTGAATCATCGCCAGAGCAAAATGAATTACAAGAACAAAATAACAACAATGACCAACAACCTGAGCAGCAAAGACAGCAACAACGCCCACAGCAACGACAGCAGCAACCTCGCCCAGAGCAAAGTCAGCAGCAACGTACACAGCAACGACAACAGCAAACTCAGAAACCTGATGCTCCAACCAGCAATAATCAAAGCCTAGATAAGGCTAAAACGCCACCTAAAAAACCGTTTAATATGGGTTTAGCGGTAGGTTCGGCGACCATTAATGATACGATATACAATCAAGTGGCTTTACGCCCTGAATTATCATTCGGTAAACTTGGTATTGGGCTTGATTTGGTAATGTATATTGATAACGAAGGAAATATTCGTAAAGACGAATGGGATGAGCCATCCGATTTCATTGATAAACTTCTCTACATTAGATGGGGGCAAAAGTCAGACCCATTTTGGCTGCTTTGGGGTTCATTAAATAATGTTACACTTGGGTATGGAGGTCTCTTAAGTGGATATTCTAATATGATGGAATTTCCCTCTGTAAGGAAAGTTGGAGTCAATACAGGGGTTGGTTTTGGTAATTTTGGTACAGAAATATTTTTAGCCAATATGAAAGATTTCTCTCGAGGAGGAACACTGATGGGCTTAAGAGGAACTTATAAAATTTCAGATGCCATACCTTTAACATTGGGTATCAATTTTGTTCAGGATATGAATCAATTTTCTGGATTAAAAGATAAAGATGGTGATTATTATCCTGATATGTTTGATGATTTTCCAGATGACAAGACACTCTGGAATGATACTGACGGTGATGGTATAGCTGATTTGAATGGTGGAAGTAAAGAACCTGAAGGAGGTTGGGATATTGATGGAGATGGTAATAATATTCTAGATGCTCAGCAGTCAGACCTTAAACTGAAACCTGAACCATTCAAGAGTAATAATAGTGAGGCCGTTGCTCAAGGATTTGCTTTTGATATTGGCTATCCTGTTCTTCGTAGTAAGGCATTTAATTTAGAAGTCTATTCTGAATTCAACACTCTTTCGTTTAGCCAATCTCAAGGTGATACCACATATTTTAATCGAAGATCTATGAGTGGTTCGGGCATCACTGTACCCGGAATGAGAGCTAGTGTATTTGGATTCTTAAATATTAGCTTTGAGTATCGCATCAAGAAGGGTTATTTCATACCCCAATTCTTTGATGGAAGCTATGATTTATCTCGAGTAACAGTGCAGACTACCGATAATGGTATTTTAGTGCGCACAAAAGATCAAATGATTTTTGCAGATCCATTATCTAAAAACGATACGAAAGGGATGTACGGTTCTGCATCTGCTAATCTATTTAATCTGCTTACGTTTAATGCTTCTTATGCAAATATGAAGGCAGATACAGTAGAATTCAATAGTTTTAATGCCTTGCTAAACCTGAACGCTGAAAATATTCCAAAACTTAGTGTTGCTCAGGCATATTATCAGAGAAATAATGATAAAAACCCTTTTGATTTTGAAAATCCATCAATCAATACAGTTTTTGGTTATAAAGTCGGCTATGAGGTAAGTAAAGGCGTCAGTGTCATTTGGGACTTTAGGCAGTATTATCGTGATAGCGGTATACCGGGCGCCGATCTTGAGCCGGTAAAACAAACGACTATTGAAACTGCATTTGATTTTTGATGGATAGTGAATCAAAAACTGTCTATCGCTATGATGTGAGAGGTACAGCTTTTAAAAAAGCTGCAGCATTCCTTCTCTTCCTTTCTGCTGTATTAGCTATTTTTGGTGTTTATTGGATCTATTCTTGGAATTAAGGAGAGCAAATGGATATTTCTATTACATATTGCAATAAATGAAATTATTTACCTAGAGCCGCCAGTATGGCGAGTAAAATTTTAGAAAAATATGGTAATGCTATATCTTCATTAACCTTGATCCCTGATGGTGGTGGGGTATATGAAGTGACTAAGAACGATATTCTTATTTTTTCTAAAATAAATGAAGGAAGATTTCCTGAACTAGATGAGGTTTATTCATTACTTGATACGAATAATTAAATATTCCGCGTTATTATTCTCATTAGCTATATCTCAGAATGAAGAGGTCGTAGAATTAACTAGCCATATAGGTTTCACCCTAGACGCTGAAGAGAATCAGTATTACCAAGTCTATAATGAAATTCCAAACTTTGAAAGCGCACAATTTTTTCAAATAGAAACTGATATTATTGAATCTCGGATATCGTACTTAGAGTATACTCGAATAAAAATTAGTTATAAACGAATGGATCTTAAATCGTTTGTTGACCTACAATTACGCTTAAACAGCATGCCGAAAATAACTGAAGAGATTCGTGAGTCTTTTCGAAAAAATCTAACTTACCTTAGAACGAAAGATATTTTAAAAAGTATACCAGTTGGTCAGTACGTTGAAGTTAGACATGTTAATGGAAAAAGAATAAAAGGAACACTGCTTAGCTTTAATAAGGATCGTTTATATATACAGACTCCAGTTAGTGTTAAATTAATAAAAATTACCTCAATGGAACGAATTACATATCGCGAACAGATTATTGATAGACCCGAATGGCAGAAATTTATATATTCAGGTGCGGCTCTAGCAGGATTATTAATGATGGAATTATGGAATCGTCAGACAGATCCCATATGGGGTTATCGATGGCATAACAGATTTATTGGTGCTACATTTGGACTGCTTGCTGGTGCAGAAGTATATGACACTTCAATGATATTATTAAGTAAAAAAACTAAATTTGGTCTTTCGTCTGAAGATTTAGAAAAATTAAATCGTAAATGATTAAGGAATATTTGTGGATAAAGAGGAAAAACAGTTTAAAAAGGAATATTTAGAGGAAAAATTACATTTAATCGGTGATAGGCTTAATGATGCCTATGGAGAGCCGCTATTAGATGAATTGATTAATCGCATGGAGAGAACAGTCTCCCACTTTAACGAAGAGGTTGACTCAATTCTAGAAAGCATTAAAAGTCGCACTCAAAATCAGCATTATAAATTAGCTACACTTCGCGGTGAAGATCCTATAAAAGAGGCAATTGAAGAGGATAGTTCAAAATTATCTGATGATACAATCGAAAAAACGGATAACGCTGAAGAGGCTCCAAAAAAAGGAAAATTTTCTTTTTTAAAGAGAAAAAAGAAGAAAAAATAATTCTTACCTGATTTTTATATGAAAATCAACCGCTAGAATAATTAATTCTAGTTATTACCCATGATGCCTTGCTTCTCGTCAATAATATCGCCTAGATTAATACTTAATTTTTATAGATAAAATGCCATATCAAGTCCTATCACTGAAATATCGTCCACAGTCGTTTAGCGATTTAGCTGGTCAAGACCATGTAACAAAAACCTTAGTTAACGCCTTTATGCGCGATCGAGTTTCTCAAGCCTATATGCTTACTGGTCCAAGGGGTGTTGGTAAAACAACAACTGCTAGAGTAATAGCAAAAGCTTTGAATTGTCCAGATGTTAAAAAGGGAGTTCCTTGTAATTCCTGTCAAAATTGTAAAGAGATAATAGATGGTAGAAACCTTGATGTATTAGAAATAGATGGCGCCTCTAATAGAGGAATTGAAGAAATACGCAATTTGAGGGAGCAAATTAAATATGCACCTATGAACGCACCCTATAAAATTTTTATTATTGATGAAGTTCATATGTTAACGAATCAAGCCTTTAATGCTTTACTTCGCACGCTTGAAGAGCCACCACCGCATGGTAAGTTTATTCTAGCAACTACAGATATTCACAAAGTTCCTTCAACAATAATTTCACGTTGCCAACGTTTTGACTTTAATCGTATTAATGAGGTGGTAATATCAAATCAATTAACAAAAATTGTTGACCTTGAAAATATTAAAATTGACAGCGAAACATTAGCTGCAATTAGCGCTAAAGCAGATGGAAGTATGCGTGATGCATTAAGTATTCTAGATCAAGCTATCGCATTTTCTGGTGATTCGATTACTTATGCTGAAGTTGCTGTAATTATCGGCATTATTCCCCTTGATATATATTTTGAATATTCAAACGCATTAAGCTCTAAAGATTATCCCCAAATGTTTGAAGTTTTAAACAAAATAAGAAGCTCCTCTTTTCAATTAGACGATTTAATTGAAGGATTAAACCTTCACTTTAGAAATTATATTTTGGTATTAACCCCTAATGGGGATTCCTTACTAAATCTTAATGATACTCATAAAAAACTATACACGGATACGATGGAAGCTTGGGATTTGAATGATATTTTGCGAATTATCAATGAACTTAACAAACTACGCCATACTATAAAAAATTCACATCAACCTTTAATTGCGTTTGAAATACTTTCCTTAAAATTGATGGAGATGGATAAATCTGTAATGATATCAAATTTGATAGCTAGAGATAATTCAAAAAAAAATGATATTCATTCGAATAATAAAGAAAATCCTACAGCAAAAGAAAACATAAATGTTAAGGAAAAAAGTGTATCAGCTGAAGATATAACCAATTCTAAATCTACTAGTCAAGAAGTAGAATCAATTAGTGATGATAAAAAGAAAATAAAAGAAGACGAAACCAATACTCAAGACAGTGTGAAAGATAATGTTTTGATTAATGTAAAAAATGAATGGCCAAATTTTGTTAAAAATATCAATTCAGAAAGACCTTCTCTAAGTTCAGCCTTAGACCATTCAACACCCACAAATATAGATGGTAATCAAATTACAATTACAGTTTCTGGTTTACCTGAATTTAGTGTGAATAACCTTACTCATAACAAGAGCTATATTGAAGAATCCCTATCCAAATTTATAAAAAAAGAAATAAAATTATTCTTTTTATGGGATAGTGAAAATTCAAAAGAGGTAAATTTATCTAGTCCAGCATCTGAGGTACGTGAAGATAGTAAAAATGAAGATAAGGTTGTAGAAAGAATTATTGAAGAATTTGATGGTGAAATTTTAAGATAGGATTGTAATGTTTAATAAATCAAATATGCTTGGAATGCTTAAACAGGCTCAACAAGCTAAAAAACAGTTAAAGAAAGTTCAAAAAGAAATCAATCGAATGGTTTTCAAAGGATCTTCTGATGATGGTATCGTTGAAGCCACTGTGAATGGTAAATTAGAATTGACTAATCTTGATATTCATGATGATTTTTCTCATCATGATATTCGTGGACAAAAAACTATGATTAAAACTGCAGTTAATAATGCTATTTCTAGCGCGCAGAAAACCACTCAAGAAAAAATGAATTCTGTAACAGGCGGAATGTTGGGTGATATGAATATCCCAGGTATGTAATCTTGAATTCATTTCCAGAGTCATTAAATAATTTGATTGATGAATTTGCACGATTTCCTGGAATTGGCAAGAAAACTGCCCAACGAATGGCATTCTATGTCCTTAATTCTTCAAATAATCTAGCCAATGATCTCTCACAAGCAATTCTTTCATTAAAATCTAAAATACGTTTTTGTGAAAAATGCTTTGGAATCAGTGAAGAAAGCCTTTGCTTGGTATGTAGCAATCCCCGAAGAGATAATACCTCTATTTGCGTAGTGGAGCACCCTGCAGATATTTATACTTTTGAAAAAACGAACGTATTTAAAGGTTTGTATCATGTCTTAGGTGGAGTCTTATCACCACTTGATGGAGTTGGACCAGATGACCTCAATATTAATTCTTTGATTGAACGAGTGAATATTAATGATGAAATACTTGTTGCAACTAATGCTACGATTGAAGGTGAGGCTACATGTCTTTATTTAGCAAGCCTACTGGAGAGTAAGTCGGTTAAGGTTACTAGGTTAGCCAGAGGTCTTCCTATTGGTGGAGATCTGGAGTTTGTGGATGATGCAACAATAATGAGAGCCATAGAAGACAGATCAGTGATGTAATGACTGTACCAAATATTCTAACAGTATTTCGCATTTTTCTTACCCCTTTTTTTGTTTATTGCCTATTTGCTGATATTAATAATGCTTATTTATTTGCACTTTTAATTTTTATAGTAGCATCAATTACTGATGCCTACGATGGATATTACGCTCGCAAGTATGATGTTGTAACAGAATCTGGTAAATTTTTAGACCCTTTAGCAGATAAAATATTAGCTTCCTCAGCTTTTATTTCATTTGCTGTTTTAGGATTGATTGAATTGTGGATGGTTGGATTAATAATTTTTAGAGATATTTTTATTACAGCTCTGAGAATGATAATGAAACGTAATAATCGCACACTAGTAACTAGTAATATAGCAAAATCTAAAACTACCGCTCAACTAACCTTAATAATTTTTATACTTTCTTTTTTAGTTTTTAATAACATGAATGGAGTGTTTCTTAGTTCAATATTTGATTTAGTATCAAATTATAATTTGGTGTATAACCTAACATTATTTGTCTCATTATTCACAATATTTACAGGCTATAAGTATGTAAAAGATAATTATGATGCCATTAAAGAAATTATATATCAATGAAGCTCATAACTGATTGCATCGTCACGGTTTTTTATATTGGAAGACTTCCTATTGCTCCAGGTACTTGGGCGAGCTTGGCAGCTACGATTTGCTGGCTTAGTTTATTCCATGACCTCAATAATTATATTTTACCATTCTTGGTATTAATAATATTTTTTATTGGTCTTTATTTCACCCATTTGACGTTAAAAACTATCGATACTCATGATCCATCGTTTATAGTAATCGACGAGTGGGTGGGTCAATGGCTGGCTTTGTCGTTCTTACCTGTTAATTTCACCAATGCAATAATAGGTTTTATTTTATTCCGTTTTTTTGATATTAGCAAGTTAGGGCCTGTAAAATATTTTGAAAAACTTCCAGGAGCATGGGGGGTGATGACTGATGATATAGCTGCAGGATTTATTTCACTAGCGATTATATTAATATTTCATTCATTCATTTTATGAAAATTGCCATTGTCACAATTGGATCTGAATTATTAAATGGAACGAGACTAGATACTAATTCGAAATGGATCGCACAAAAAGTTTTACCGTATGATGTGGAAATAGTATCTAAAATAAGTATTCCTGATACCAGTCAAGATATAATTAATACATTAGACTATTATATTTCGCAATCAATAGATTTGATTATATGTACGGGTGGATTAGGCCCAACACATGATGATGTAACCGCTAAAACCCTTTACGGTTATTTTGAAGACACCCCTATATTTGATGATGATTATTGGGATATTCTAAGAGGAAAATTTGAAAAACGTGGGTATGATATTTCTAATCTAAATAAGTCTCAAGCGTTAAAACCTTCAGTAGGTAGTGTTATTCCCAATACTATTGGAACTGCAAGAGGATTATTTTATAAAAAAACAAATACTGATATTGTAGCGCTACCAGGTGTTCCAGCAGAAATGAAATTAATGATGAAAAACACTATAGTGCCTATGATTGATGATTTATCAAAAAAATCTACCTTATTTAAAATCTATCGAACTACCGGTATTCCAGAGTCCCATCTTTATGAAAAACTATTACCGCTAATCAATAAATACCCAGATATAGATATTGCTTTTCTCCCAAGTTTCCTTGGCGTTGATATTCGTATATCAAGCAAAAAAAAGAAAGATTTCAATAAGATTAATAATCAGCTATTTTCTATTATTGAAGATTATTATTATGCCGAAAATGAAACTGATCTTGAAGAGGTGGTTGCGGAGCTATTAGCTGATACTAATTTAGCTATTGCAACAGCGGAGTCATGTACAGGTGGACTTATTGGTGATAGATTAACAAATGTTTCTGGGGTTTCAAATATCTATAAGGGTGGAGTTATTGCCTATAGCAATCAAATGAAAATTAACTTATTAGATGTCAAAGAAAGTACTATTAGTCAGCATGGGGCAGTAAGCGAACAAACAGCCAAAGAAATGGCAATTGGTGTACAAAAAAAGTTTTTATCTGATATAGGTATTTCAACTACTGGTATTGCAGGACCAACAGGCGGAACCATTAAAAAGCCTGTAGGTTTAGTCTATATTGGAATTTGTTTTAAAAAAACAACCAAAGTTTACAAATTTAATTTTAAACTAGATCGTAAATCAAATAAAATGATAACTAGTCAAGCAGCATTAAATATAATTAGAAAGCATTTATTATAATAAAATAATAAAGTCAGCTCTTCCCAATTATTTCATTATATACTATTTTGTTAGGTGTCTATCGCAAATAAAAATTAAAATTAGGTAATTATAGTATGTCAGATTCATCCGAAAAAAAATCCAAAGCATTAGAAATAGCCATATCTCAGGTTGATAAACAGTACGGAAAAGGCTCAATAATGCATCTTGATCAAGATCAACCAATATCATTTGATAAAAGTATTTCAACGGGATGCCTCTCTTTGGATGTAGCATTGGGGGTAGGTGGAATTCCTAAGGGTAGGGTTATAGAAATTTATGGTCCAGAATCCTCAGGAAAAACAACCTTAGCCTTACATATTATCGCTGAAGCGCAAAAAGCGGGTGGATACGCCGCATTTATCGACGCTGAACATGCTTTAGATCCTACATGGGCTGAAAAAATTGGAGTCAGCATAAAAGAGTTACTTGTATCGCAACCTGATCACGGTGAACAGGCTCTTGAGATAACGGAAACATTAGTACGTAGTGGGGCTCTAGATATTATTGTTGTTGATTCCGCAGCGGCACTTGTACCCAGAGCGGAACTTGAAGGAGAGATGGGTGATTCTCATATGGGTCTGCAAGCAAGACTGATGTCTCAAGCGCTGCGTAAATTAACCGGAACGGTAAGTAAATCTGGCACAGCAGTAGTTTTCATTAATCAAATACGGGAAAAGATAGGTGTAGTTTACGGTAATCCAGAGACGACGCCTGGTGGAAGAGCTCTTAAATTTTATACTTCTGTACGAATGGAAATACGTCGCGTAACCACTATCAAGGATGGTCAAGATGCTGTTGGAAATCGAACAAGAGTAAAAGTGGTCAAAAATAAAGTTGCAGCTCCATTCAAACAAACTGAGTTTGATATCATGTATAATCAAGGCATATCTTATGAAGGTGATATTATAGACTTGGCATTAAAAGCAGAAGTTGTTCAAAAGATGGGATCATGGTTTTCATATGGAGATAATAAAATTGGACAAGGCAGGGAAAATGCAAAACAATTTCTAATCGATAATAAGAAAGAAAGAAAAGAGATTGTAAAAAAAGTCAAAGCATTCATTGGCGTAGAAGAAGATAAACCAAAGAAAAAGAGTGAATCATAAGATTATAAAAATCAAACGATCCAAAAGATATAGCGATCGAATCATCATAACTTTAGATAACAAAAGCGTCTTTAGAATACCTGAAGACGCTTTTGTTTTATCTCCACTTAAAGTAGGAGATATTGTATCTTTAAATAATATTAAAAAATATGATAAAAAAATGAGGATACAAGAAGCCAGAGATGCTTCATATAGATTACTATCATACAGAATGCGTAGCGTCAATGAATTAAAAAAAAGATTACAAGATAAATCATTTTTACCTGATGAGATAGATCCAGTAATTAAATACCTATTAAAGTTGAATTATTTAAATGATTTAGAGTTTGCTCGTGTATTTTCTAGGGAAAAAGTTAAAATAAAAAAAATTGGTCCAATTTTACTAAAATCAGAATTATTTAAATATACGCTTGATGCAGAGCTTATTGAAAAAGTTATTGATGAAATCTATAATCAATATGATGTTCACGATCTTATAGTTTGGCATCTAATAAAAAAGAAAATAACTAAAAATAAACCCTTAGATAATAAAGATAAAAAAAGGTTAAATAATTTTTTAATTAGAAAGGGATTTCATTGGGACCAAATTAATGATGTTTATGTAGAATGGGGGCAGATTTAATTCAATCTACCCCATTCATACCTATTTTTTATATACAGTGTGCTCCATTTCAAAATAATTATTTGTCATCTTCTTAAGTACTCCAGATAGCATAATAATAGATATTAGATTTGGGAAAGTCATAAACCCTAATGCAGCATCCCCAAAAGCCCACATCGCTTCAAGTGTAGCTATAGCGCCAACAAAAACAAATATGATATATAAAATTCTATAGATAGGGATTGCTTTTTCGCCAAACAAGTATTCCGTAGCACGGTCACCATAAAATGACCAACTAATTACTGTCGATATTGCAAAAAGCAACACACCAAGAGTTATGATTTTATCACCAAATGGAATAAGCCATGAAAGTCCTTCTTTAAAAGCAAGAGATGTAAGAAGACTGCCGTTTAATATTTCACCAGCAAATGACGGATCAATTCTTGATACATAGAATTCAGTATGTTGCCAGGCACCAGTGGAGATAATTGTTAACCCAGTTAAGGTGCAGATAATGATTGTATCTATAAAAGGTTCTAAGAGAGCCACAACTCCTTCTCG
>Ga0208766_1000928_pt1 | contig 16073 bp, 12 predicted proteins | sample ETN01SmetaG_3_FD_185792 | JGI IMG/M metagenome (GOLD analysis project Ga0208766, IMG submission 185792) | Marine microbial and viral communities from oxygen minimum zone, Eastern Pacific Ocean - ETNP2014F12-01SV263 (SPAdes) (version 2) | ecosystem: Environmental > Aquatic > Marine > Oceanic ... | reverse complement strand
TTCAATGTCCCGCTGCAGATAGTACATATCCCTCATATTGGAATCATTCAACTCATATACATCGGTATTCATATGTACATGGCTTCTGGATAAGGAAAGAACATTGAAACCTTTTTTGGAGAACAGGTTTTTGTAGGTAACTCCAGCAGTGATCTGTCTGGAATCAACTTTCACATTTTCAGCCCCACGCAGTGACGGATCATTTTCACCTACAATATTGATGGCATCAATTCCTCCAAGATAATTGAACATCAGCTTTTTAGTAGGTGATATATCGATATTGAATTTGCCCTGGCTGGTCCAATATTCTGGTATAGCTTGTATTCCAGTAGATAACATCACAAAATCCAGGAATGATCTTTTCAAGCTGATCAAGTAAGATCCGCCTTTCGATAATGGACCCTCAAGGTTTGCACCAAAACCGGCCATATTAATGTTTATCTCTCCCAAGTGCTGATCCCTGTTACCAGACCTTAGGGTTACGTCCATAACAGAAGATAATTTTTCGCCATATCTTGCCGGAAATGCGCCGGCATAAAAATCAATCCGTTCGATAAAATCCGTATCTACCATGGTTACTGGCCCTCCACCTTGACCTTGTTCTGGGTAGTGGTTGGGATATGGGATCTCCAGGTAATCCATAACAAATAAATTTTCTCCTGGTGCCCCACCGCGAACAATAATCTCATTAAACTGGTCTGCGCCAGATACCACGGAAGGAAGCGCCTGCATCATAGCCATAATGTCATAGGCGCCGATCGGATCAGATCGGATTTCCTCAATGTCCACTGTACGGCTACTGGTGATTGCATCCCGCGTTTGCTCAAAATATTTTGCTGTGACATTTACACTTTCGCTTTCTATAACGGCAGAATGCAGGTCAAAGTTGGTTGTAGTATTACGCTGGGGAACAATATGCACATTTGCTCGAATAACGGGCGTATAACCAATCATGGATACATGAACATTATAACTGCCAACAGGTACATTCTTTATCCTGAAATAGCCATCTATATCGGTGGCAGCGCCTATTTCCGTATCTCTGATGATCACATTTACCCCAATCAGCGGCTGGTGGGTAGAGGCATCGCGAATGAGGCCACTTAAATGTCCGGTTGCAGCAAATAAAAAACCATTAAGATAAAGTATAAATCCAATTTGTTTCATTTTTCTCTATTGATCTTCATTCCTGTTTATCTGTGTTATATCTCATTTGTAATTCTATATATCAATTTTACCAATAAAGTCACCCAAGATATCTATCTTATATCAATCTTTCACACTCTAAATCGGACGTATTATGATCAAATTCAGTGAAAAACAACTCAAGATCCCCAGAATTCGAAGGTGTGCCCACGATACTAATGGGATATTTATCTGTGGGCGAACCGGAGATCGGCATGAAAGTGGTTCCTATTTTCAATACCAGCAAGCCCAGCTATACTATCCTGGATCTATCGTGGGTACCGGAAGGAACCGATGAATCAGATATTCCCAAAGGATTCACTTTCCAATAAAACGAAGAAACCAAATAATTGGTAAGGTCCCTAATTTCTGCTGGTGGGTATAGGAATGTCAGATATCCGTCAACAGAATTACCATTAGAACAAATAAATACACTAAAAGATCACATCTGATTTTCATTATTACGCCAAATCACGTACTACTATAAATAAAATAACAAATATTATTGAATTATTCAGACTATAAGCAACGCTAATAGTCAAGTTTACTATTTCTTATTAGATAAATTATAAATTTTGTTTAAAATTACAATAGGACAAACGGGTCCGAATATAGACAATATGGAGAAAAATTTGTATTTGTTAGTAATAAAACCTACCAATTCGTATTCGCATCTATTTTATTCCAGGTTGCACCATCAAATCAGAGGAAGTCTTACAGCCTTTTTTACCAATAGTATGTGGTATTAGATGTTAAAGGGAAAATAAAAAAACGAGTGAGTTATGAAAAATAAATCAATCCATCTGATATTTACTGCATCCGCATTATTTATAATATTTATGATCCTTCACGCTTTTTCGATTAATGGAAATGAAGATTCCGGTGAAAAATTATATCAAGAATATTGTGCTTCATGTCATGGTATTTCTGGTAATGGTAATGGTGAATTAGCTTATTTAGTATATCCAAAACCGAGAGATTTTACCAATGGAAAATTTAAAATAAAATCACCCTCCCCCGGTTTCCCTCCTACTGATAATGATATTATCAAAACCATTAAGAATGGAATGCCCGGAACGGCAATGCCCTCATTCAGTTTTTTAAAAGATAATGAAATAATTCAACTCGTTGATATTGTAAAAGAATTCAGTACGATGGATAACCATGATGTTAAGCCAATTAATATTCCGAAAGAACTGCCCTCTACGGATGACTTAATTGCATTGGGTAAATCCATTTACACAGAAGTGGGCTGCAATATGTGTCATGGAAATACAGGTAAAGGCGATGGCCCTTCATCCCAAAAATTAACAGATTCACAAGGGTATCCCATCGTACCAAAGGATTTTACAAGTGGCGTTTATTTGGGCGGAGGAACGAATCAGGATCTTTACATGCGGTTGGTAAGCGGTATTGATGGGACACCCATGCCGTCTTATGGAAACTTGGCTGATTTATTAGGGAAGCCTAAAGAAGAAGAAAATAAACTAGCCTGGGCACTGGTTTATTATTTAAGGAGTCTCGAGACCCCAAAGGATAAAAACAAAAATCTTCTTCTAAATAATGGAATAATAAAGGCCGTAAACGTCGGGCGATGGAAAAAATCCGATGAAATGTTGGATGGCTTTAGTGATTTGTGGAAGAAAGCCAAAACCTACTCTGTACCCCTTTCGCGACTATGGCAAAGTGATAATATTAATTACCAAATAGTGGATATACAGTCTATTTATAACTCAAACTATATTGCTGTAAAAATGGAATGGGAAGATTATTCCGAGGATAGAGGATTATATCGAGTCCAGGATTTTCAAGATGGGGCTGCCATTCAATTTTCAATAGATGGGACCAAAGGATTCCATGGGATGGGATCGAAAGACCACCCCACGGATATCTGGTTCTGGAAAGCGGAATGGCAAATGCGTGCAAACGAAAATACGGATTCTGATATTGTACTGGCCTATGCTGATCGAGTCAGTGATTCCGATGTGGATACTTATCCCACTTTGATGAATGACGTTTCCTATCTATCCGGGAGAGATGCCGGAAATATTAATTCTGAAGCTGGAAAAACATCATCAGTTGAAAATGTGACTGCAGTAGGCCCTCAAACGGTAACGCCACTTTCTAATAATGAACAAAAAGTCATGGGCAATGGAACTTGGAATGGAAAAAAGTGGCAGGTAGTGTTTGTTCGACAATTAAAATCAGATTCTAAACGAAAAGTAAAGTTTGAAAAAGGTGGATCCATTCCCATTGCTTTAGCTATTTGGAACGGCAGCGAAAAGGACCGGAATGGACAAAAAATGGTATCAACCTGGTACGATCTTGAGCTAAAGGATTAGATATGAATAAAAATCATAATAAAAACGGTAATGTCAGGCCTGAAAAACAAAACCAAAAAAACAGAATTAGCCGTCGGGATTTTTTAAAGGTTGGTACGGCGGGTTTGGGGAGTGCAGGTTTGCTGTGGTCTATGCCTGGGAGCATGTTTTTTCTGAAGGATATTCCTGAAATTGACAATCCACTGTTCCATTATCCGAACCGGGGCTGGGAAAAAATCTACCGTGATCAATATAAATTTGACGACACATTCACTTTCATCTGTTCCCCCAACTGTACCCACGAATGCCGGATGCAGGGTTTTAATCGAAATGGAGTTATGATCCGGACCGAACAAAATTATGATTCTCACAAGATTAAAGATCTATATGGAAATCAATGTACACATGCCTGGAATCCACGTGGCTGTTCCAATGGATTTACTTTTCATCGCCGTATTTATGGCAGTTACCGTTTGAAATATCCACTGGTCAGAAAGGGTTGGAAGCAGTGGGCAGATGATGGTTTTCCCTATCTCACACCCTCAAACCGTGATAAATACAAATTCAATTCCCGTGGGACCGACACATTGGTGAAAATATCCTGGGATAAGATTGAAAATTACATTGCCAACGGGCTTATCAATATTTCTAAAACATACAGTGGTGATATTGGAAAAAAACGTTTGTTGGAGCAGGGATATCCTGAAGAAATGCTTACCCATTGGGACGGTGCTGGAACCCGCACCATTAAACTGCGTGGTGGTATGGGTCTTTTAGGAGTTATTGGGAAGTATGGCGCTTATAGGTTTAGCAATACCCTGGCTTTGGTAGATCATCATGTTCGAGGAGTGAAGCCAAAGGATGCAAAAGGGGGCCGGAACTGGTCTAATTATACCTGGCATGGCGACCAGGCCCCGGGTTTTCCATTTGTCCATGGTTTGCAGGCATCCGATGTGGATATGAATGAAATGCGCTACAGCAAACTGATGGTATCAATAGGGAAAAACCTGGTGGAAAACAAACGGGCGGATAATCACTTTGCAGCAGAAATTATGGAACGGGGCGGTAAATTGGTGAACATTTCACCAGAGTACGGCGCTTCCTCTTCTAAAGCAGACTATTGGCTCACCATTCGTCCCAATACAGATACAGCCTTATTGCTTGGGATTGCGAAGATCATCATAGATAATAACTGGCACGATAAAAAATTCTTGAAGGAATTTTCCGATTTTCCCCTGCTCATACGAAAAGATACACTGAAGCGATTGAAGCCTGAAGATTTTATTTCTAAATATGAAAATCAATTATCCGAAAAAGGTACCAGTTTTAAAATCCATGGAATGAAAAAAGAGCAATATGATAAAATTGGTGATTTTACTATTTATGATAAAACATCAAAAACCGTACAGCCGCTTACCCGGGAGGATATCGGTGAATTCCTGAAAAAGAAAAAAATTGATCCCGCTTTGGATTGGGATGGAAGAGTGGAAGACGTTAATGGAAATGAAATTGAAATATGCACCATTTTCTGGGCATATAAGCATATTCATCTTAAAGATTATGACATCGATTCCGTTGTTGAAATTACCCATTCCAATAAAGAATTGATTCAGCAATTGGCCAAAGATCTTGCCACCATAAAACCGGCGGCGATCCACATTGGTGAAGGGTTGAATCACTGGTTTCATGCTGTAGAGAATAATCGTGCCTGTTATCTGCCTGTGATTCTCACCGGTAATATTGGCAAGCGTGGCGCCGGATGTCAAACATGGGCAGGGAATTATAAAGCAGGGCTTTTCCAGGGATCAAAGGAAGTCGGTCCCGGATTTAAAGGCTGGGTAGCGGAAGATCCATTTGCCCCAAATTTGAATCCAAAGGCAAAGGCGAAGGATTTAAACATCAAGGGTTATGCCCGGGGAGAAGAACCATCTTATTGGAATGTGGGCGATTTCCCCCTACTGGTGGACACACCCAAATATGGTAAAAAATCCTTCACTGGTGAAACGCACATGCCCACCCCCACCAAAGCCATCTGGCACAACAACGTAAACCTTTTGAACAACGCAAAATATCATTATGAAATGGTGAAAAACACCAATCCTGGGATCGAAATGATCATCAGTCAGGATATTGAAATGACGGCAACCTGCGAATATGCGGATATTGTTTTGCCGGCCAACAGTTGGGCGGAACAGCAGAATTATGAATTGACCGCATCCTGTTCCAATCCATTTCTGCAAATCTGGAATGGGGGGTTGAAGCCGGTTTTTGATTCCAAAGATGACGTACTCATATGGGCCAGTGTGGCCAAGCAATTGGGAAAAATCCTTAAGGACAAACGATTTGAAGAATACTGGAAATTTGTACTGGAAGGGAAAACGGATATCTATATAGATCGATTGCTGAATGGCAGCAATACCACCAAAGGTTATACAACCAAAGATATCATGGATGGGAAATATGGCGAACCCGGTTCGGCACTCATGCTTTTCAGGACTTACCCACGAATTCCTTTCTACGAACAGATTAAGGAAAGTACGCCATTCTACACGCCCACGGGGAGGCTGCAGGCTTATAACGATGAACCAGAAGTCATCGAATATGGAGAAAACTTTATCGTTCATCGGGAAGGCCCGGAAGCAACTCCTTATTTGCCCAATGTAATCGTATCCAATAATCCACTCATTCGTCCAGAAGATTATGGAATTCCATTGGATGCAACATCGGCTGAAGAACGGCAAGTCAGAAATGTGAAAATGCCCTGGAAGAAAGTAAAAAAGACTAAAAACTTTTTATGGGAAGATGGGTTCTCTTTTTACTGTTTGACGCCAAAATCACGCCATACAACCCATTCGAGCTGGGCGACAACAGATTGGCATTTTATCTGGAGTAATCCATTTGGAGATCCTTACCGTTTGGACAAACGTCAACCTGGTGCAGGTGAGCATACCATGTATATGAACTCCGATGCTGCCAAAGATCTGGGCATTGAAGATGGTGATTACGTATTTGTAGATGCAGATCCGCAAAACCGGCCCTATCGGAATTTTAACGTAAATGATTCTTTTTATAAAGTGGCGCGATTAAAAGTGCGCTGTCGCTACAATCCTTCCTATCCATACCATGTTATCATGATAAAACATGGTGCCTGGATGTCGACAGAAAAATCCGTCTTGGCTCATGAATCGCGGCCGGATGGCCGGGCACAATCTAAGGATACGGGGTATCAGGCAAGCTATCGGTACGGATCCCATCAATCAGTGACTTATGGCTGGCAGATGCCCATGATGCAGCTGGATAGTCTTTTTCATAAGGGAAAAGCCAAGATGGGATTTTTATTTGGATACGAAGCGGACAATCATGCCATAAATACTGTTCCTAAGGAAACTTTAGTGAAGATCACTTTTGCTGAAAAAGGCGGTTTGAAAGGGAAAGGGAAATTAGATGTCGTCAAAACTGGTTTTACCCCTGCAAATGAGAATGAACTCATGGAGAACTATTTAGCCGGAAACCTGACGACGATGGGAGAAGATGAATGGTAAAAGAGTACGATAAGGAAGATCCGTTTGAAATGAAAGCAATGGAAATTCCCGGAGGAAATATTATACAACAGGCACAAGTCATGGCAGAGGAATATCGGGATATGGGAATGCCACAGGACGAATTAATAAAAATATTTGCAGATCCTTTTTATGGCGGATTACACATGGTCTATACTCAATTGGGAGTTGATGCCGTAGAGAGCATCGTTGACCAGGCTTATGGAAATATACGTGTGATAAACGGTCAGGAGTCCTAAATGGCAAAAGTATATAATTGGCAAATCAACCGAGACATGAGCTATCCCTATGAAGGGAAATACCCTGAAAGACAATTTGCAGCTGTCTTCAATATCAATCGCTGTATAGCCTGCCAGACTTGCACCATGGCCTGCAAAAGCACCTGGACATTTTCCAAGGGGCAGGAACTGATGTGGTGGAATAATGTAGAAACCAAACCCTATGGAGGCTATCCTAATTTTTGGGATGTGAAGTTGCTCAAGCTTATGCAAAATGCCCATGAGCGACAGGAGAAGGCCATGACTTGGAACACAGAGGATACATATGATGGTATGACCGTTTTTGAGGCAGCAGAAAAAGAAAAAACGGGAAATGGGCAATCTCGAGTATTGGGCTACCTTCCAGATGACAAAGAGTGGACCAAACCAAATATTGGCGAAGATGCGTCTCCGCAGACAACACTCAAAAAAGATAAAATGGGTTTCGTTAGCGAACCTGTTAGATTGCCAGAACATAAGAGTTTCTTTTTCTATCTACAGAGGCTTTGCAATCATTGCAGTTACCCTGCATGTTTAGCGGCCTGTCCACGGAAGGCAATTTATAAACGTGATGAAGATGGTGTGGTTCTTATTGATCAGGAACGGTGCCGAGGGTATCGGAAATGTGTGGAAGCCTGCCCTTATAAAAAGGCCATGTATAACGGTCAGACCAAAATATCAGAAAAATGCATTGCCTGCTATCCCCGTTTGGAAGGCCAGGATGGACATATTACGCCCGATGGTGTTTCCGTTGAAACAAGGTGCATGTCATCCTGTGTTGGAAAAATCCGCTTGCAGGGACTGGTAAAAATGAATCAGGAAGGATTGTGGGCACAAGATGAAGAAAATCCCTTGTATTGGATGATCCAAAAGGAAAAAGTGGCTCTACCTTTATATCCCCAGTTTGGGACTGAACCGAATATATTTTACATTCCCCCAAGGTGGGCACCAAGAGCATATTTAACCCAAATGTTTGGTCCTGGAGTGGAGCAAGCCATCGACAGATATACTGCGCCTTCCCGTGAATTGATGGCCATTCTACAATTGTTCAGAGCTCAGCGGGAAGTGATCTATAAATATCATATTAAAAAGGGACCAAAGATCTATGAAAAAAAGGTGACTTTGTCGGACGGCTCCAAGAAAAACTTGGACATTTATAACGACACAGTGATCGGTTATAATGAAAAGGGGAAAGAATGTGTTAGGACAACGGTGGAAGAACCCATGTACGAGCGTCCCGGCATTCACTTTAATTCGATTTGATGATGGATTCCCTAACTAAACAAAACCATCTGTTAGAAATTCGTTCAACACTGTATGGTGCAGTGTCTGCACTATTTTCAGATCCCGAAAGTGAAAAATTTGCCATGTTGTTCACACCCAAAATCCAGGGTTGCGTTTTGGATGCCTGCTTTCAATTGGAAGAAAAGAAGGATCGAAATAAAACCACTTTATCGAGTTTATTCCAAAAACTGATGGTCGATTTGGAAAATTCCAAAAAGTTAAAAATCAGGGATGAATTTGTTGACGTATTTGGGCATACGCTTTCAAAACAAATCGCACCGTATGCGTTGGAACATTTGAAAAATTCAGATGTGTTTTTTCGGACTCAAAAGCTGGCAGACCTGAATGGGTTTTATAAAGCATTTGGCATGGAAGTCGAATCCATTGAAAGGGCGGACCATATTTCGACACAAACAGAATTTCTCTCTTTGTTGCTCTTAAAAGAATTGTTGGCCATGACAAATGATTTGGTTGAAGAAAAAGAAGTATGTGAAAAAGCATTCACTGATTTCTACAGTGACCATTTTTTTGATTGGACGGAAATGTTTGCTGAAAATTTATATAAACATGTTGATGGTGAATTTTATTCATTGGCGGGAAGATTTTTATGGGAATTTCTTCGAATGGAACAACCGAAATTTTATACTCCAAAAACAATTCAATTTACTCAAAATTGAATTGTTCAGCTAATTGGACGTCAATATACCAAATATAAATAAATAAATAAAAAATCTTTTCCTAACAATAAAAATAATGAGGAACTATGTTTGAACAATTACCAGAAGGACACATGATTAAAACCATGGTTACGGAACATGAGCATATTTTGGCGATGCTAGATGAGCTACAGGATATTTCTCTTCAGCTTTCAGATAATGACCGGAATAACGGCATGGCGTCCATGAATCGCGCCAATGAATTGGCTGATAAGATTATCGGTGCAGAACCCCATCATCAGCGGGAAGAACTAGTCCTTTTTTCGACGCTTGAAGAATTAGGAATTTCTGGCCCCACCCAGGTTATGCGCATGGAACATGAAATGATGCGGGAAATGAAACATGACTTAAAAAGTCAAACTGGAAATGCTGATGGAGACTGGTCAGTTCGAGTAGAGAAAGTATCCCAATTGATATCGGAACTGTGCAGCATGCTCCGTCAGCATATTGATAAGGAGAACAATATATTATACCCCATAGCATTGCAGAGTATCACGGCAGATACCCAATGGGAAGAGATGCGAATAAGATGTGATGAAATTGGATATTGTTGCTTTTGTCCAGAGACGCAGAAAGAATTAGATGGGATGAGTATATAATTGAATTAGGGAATAAGATATAGTAGAAATAGACTATGAATATATTATCCCTTAACGGTCATCCATAGAATTGCTTCTTGGGTTGCTTTAGAAAGTGGACGTTCTTTCCTGGTGATGATACCAATGTCCCGGTAAAATGGTCCTTCTGTAATTTCAATGGAAACAAGGGTTTCCTTTTTTACTTCCTGCTGGATAGCATTTTTTGGCAGGAGTGAGACACCCTGTCCCAGTTCCACAGACCTTTTTAAAGTTTCCACATTATCAAATTCATGGACAACATGAACAGATACTCCATGATTCTTGAGAATGGCATCAACCGCGTTGCGCGTTGGTATTTCTTTAATGAAACTGATGAAGTCAATGTTGTTCAGATTTTTCAGTCTGATTTTCTTTGCTTTGGACAATTTATTATCAGGGTTGCAAACAAATATCAGTTCTTCCCGTTCCCCGTATTGAATATCCACCATTGGATGCTGCCAAGGATAAGCAATAATTCCAAAATCGCAAACCCCCTGGATCACATCCGTGTAGATTCTATCTGAACGATTATATTCAATATGGAGATTGATTTTTTTATACTTCTTCATAAAGGATTTAATCAGAGGAGGCAGATGGTAAAATCCTATGGAGTATACCGATTCGATATTCACAGTTTGGGCAACCTCACCCAAATTATCCTGTAGGATATCCATAGTTTCCTGATAGGCCTGGAGTATATTTTCACACCCCTTTAGAAAAATCCTGCCTTCCTGGGTCAAGGAAAATTTTCCTTTTCCGCGAATGATTAACTGCTTATCAAAGTATCTTTCCAGGAATGCCACCTGCTGACTGACAGCTGACTGGGTGATGTAGTTTCGTTCGGCTGCCTTGGAAAAGTTTCTTGTTTCCGCCACATCACGAAATACCTTAAATAAATCGATATATAATCTTGATCCTTTCATGCTATTAGTAATGCTTATATAAAAATTACCACATCTCATTTGATAGATAATAGTCATAGATTTTAGCCGGGGTGGAAGGAATTGTGATCTTCCAGGCATTTATAGATAAAATAGGCAGTGCGATGTAAATAATCGTATTACAAGGAATTCCCAACAGTGGCCTGGATGAAGCAGCAGCGAAGGCCGTCAGGAAAACAAGATTATACCCGGCGAAAAAGCGGGACCGGGAGTTCGGCGTGTGGACAAGTAGCCCAGTAAATTTTAAACTGGCAGATTAAGTTTCGTTCTATCGAATGCCAGCGGGCAGGCAAGCGCTGCACCAGTGGGCGGAATTTGATTTCTGTTTAATCAATAAGTGATATATCTACCGCTTTATCTCCTCGATCGCCCTGCACAACCTTGAATTCAACTTTGTCACCGTCCTTGACATAAATCTCGTGAGACAATCCAGTTTCATGGAAAAAATAGTCATTGCCATCATCTCCCGTTATGAAACCAAATTTTCTTGATTTATTATAGAATTTTATTTTTCCTTTTTGCACTGTTATTTCTCCATAATCAATATTTTAGAAATCCTCTTATATCACAATATACCTATTAAATCAAAGCTGGAAAAGTGAATCTTAACTCTTTTGTATTCAGTATTTAATAGACCCGAAAACAGTTTTCACCCTGTTCCGAAAGAAATTGTTATCGTGCATTTCAGTCTCACCGACATTATGGCACAATGAGTATTTTTGCGGTAGTCCTTGTTCTAATATCTGTTGTTAATATCCCCATAACATTTATGAGCCCTTACAATGAATGCACGGCTGACCCATCAGGCCCAGCTAAAAGGAAAACATTATGACACCAGAAGTAAAAAGGAAATCGGACCGCAGAGGGTCCGACAGGAGAGCTAATGTTGTCCCCATAACCTTTGGAAACCGTAGAAAGAGCAATCGTCGGTTAGAGATAGATCGGCGTCAACAATAATAAAACCATAAAAATAAATATCTGCCCTTGCGAATACGGTTAACTCCGTTGGCAAACACGGTGTTCTTTGTCTGCGGGATTGGCGGCTCATTTGGCTGCTGAATTCATCTCTCTATATACACAACTGCAAACTCCTTTGATTATATGATTTTTAGGTCACTTAATCGAAGGCCATTTATAATTACAATCCTTCATTCTCAAATCAGACTTAGATAACGGTAATATTAACATAACTTATATCTGTATTTCAGAATATAGATTGTGAATAATCAGACACTGTTTATAGTCAATATTTCTAATAAAAATAAACACCACGTGACTCTATAAGAAAATCTACTTGATATCAAATCTCACATCTAAGCGGGACTTGATGTTAATGGAGTGCCATATTTTCTTTAATAATCCTTACATTTCACTATGGCGATTATTATAAACGAAAGAATCAACTGGTTTTAGGTATAAACGGAGAGTGGGAAATTGGTATATTATCTGATAAAAATCATTATTACAACATTGTTGATTGTGGCTATTTCCGAAATAGCCAAACACAGTTCTTTTGCCGGCGCAGTGTTGGCATCTATACCTTTGATATCGGTACTTGCCATTGTATGGTTATACATTGATACCAAAGATGTAACCAAGGTTATAAATCTGGTAAACGGTATATTTTGGCTTGTTTTACCATCTTTGGCCTTATTTATTTCGCTGCCGCTTTTATTAAAACAGGGTTTAAACTTTTATATCAGTATTACAATTTCTATTGCGGTCACTATTGGGTGCTATTGGCTAATGGTAACGGTTTTACATCATTATGGAATTAAAATATAAATTCCATACCTGTTGCGGGTGACCTGTGCCTGTTCATGAGCAAGTACCGACAAGGGATTTCTTTACAGGGACGGATATACATATAGAAAATGATTAGCCGCATGATGCATTTGTTGCTGTTTACCGGTTTAGCCTGGAGCCAGACTAAAACTGTTGCTGTCTTTGATTTTCAAAATGATAGTTTATCATCCAATGAAGTTTCTACACTTATGGATAGATTGCGAACAGATATCGCTCAAGTAAGTGATTTTATCGTTGTAGAGAGACATAGAATCAATGATATACTCAAAGAACAGAAAATTCAAACAAACAGCTGTTTTGGGAAGTGTGCAATTGAAGTTGGGAAATTACTCGGTGCTACAAATGTGGTGTGCGGCAGCATTGGTAGAATAAGCCTTACCTATACAATTTCTGCCATAATGATTGATGCAGAGACAGGGGAAATTGTAAGGTCAATCCGTTATAGGTCTGATGAGGATAATGACAGCCTTTTTGCCTCAGGAATGAGGGAAGTCGCCTTGGAAATAATCAGAGAAGAACCGCAGGATACGTTAGGTGAAGAAAGAACAGTTATGAGTAATTTAAATAATAATGATGGTCCTTCATTTGCAGAACCTTTAGCTACACTTTGGCAGCTCGATGCCATGAAAAGCTGGGGAGCAGAAACAGGTGTTAATACAGAAAGTTTTATAAAAGAATGTTATGGTGTCCCTATAGAACAATTAACGAAAAGCCAGGGTGCAGAGGTATTAATGTATTTACAGTTTAATGATATGCCGGGGCATTGGTGATATTCAGATTAAAAATATTTCTTACAATGAAGATAATCCTGGAAATGACCCGTGTTTTGGTAATAGAATGGCCAAATGAAAAACCAGGGAACCTGCTATGAAACAATATGAAAATTTCCATATTGTTGACCATCCACTCATTCAGCACAAACTCACTTTGATTCGGGAAAAAACGACTGGTCATAAGATTTTCCGTGAATTGGTGACGGAAGTGGCCACCCTTGTGGCTTTCGAACTCACCAGAGATCTTGCTACAATACCTACAGAAATTGTAACGCCAATGATGGCAACAACCGGTAATACTGTTTCTGGGAAGGATGTGGTTCTTGTTCCTATTTTGCGGGCCGGGCTGGGAATGGTGGACGGACTGATTCAATTGATTCCAAACGCAAGAGTTGGTTATGTAGGTATGGAGCGGGACGAAGAAACCCACAAACCAGTTCATTATTATTTTAAGGTTCCAAAGCAGCCGGAAAACCGGAGTTTTATTATTCTGGACCCCATGCTTGCCACAGGCGGAACAGCCATTGCTACTGCGAATAGTCTGAAAGATCTTGGAGCGACCCGTATCAAATTCATGTGTTTGATTGCAGCTCCTGAAGGTAGGGAAGCATTTTGTGAAACCCACCCGGACATTGAAGTTTATACAGCAAGCCTGGATGAAAAATTAGATGATAATAAATATATCATTCCGGGACTGGGCGACGCAGGGGACCGCTTATTCGGGACAAAATAGTTCCTGTATTTAAGCGAGTTAAATGGAATAACTTCAGTCCGGCTTCATCCCTCGAAAGCCGCAGGATTGAATCTTTTAAGACGGTTACCCAGTTATTGTTTTTGGCCCCAGTGAAAAGCAAAGGATATTAATATAAATTTTATATTGAAAAATAAGGTAATAATTCTATCAGCTTTATTTATAATTGCAAGCATTGTCTGGGGGCAATGTGACTTTAACAGTGATGGACAATTGGACTCCTTGGATATTGAAGGTGAATTAAATTGTATTCTAGAGGGTTGTTTTGATGAATCGCAGTGTGACTTCAATGGCGATGGATATTTAGATATATTTGATATTTGTGCAACAGTAGACTGCATGATAAGCAACTGCTGGCAGGGAGAAGATTTATCTGTTCTGCACAGCAGCATTGTTTTTAAAGATATACCAGCAGGCACTTTTACCATGGGTGAGGCTGAAACAAACTACCAGGGTCCTCCGGGCAGTTATGATGCTTACATCCATACGGTTGTCTTAAGTGCTTTTCAAATGAGTGAAACTGAGATCAACAATGAACAATATGCTCATTTTTTAAACGGAGCCTATTATAACGGGTTGGTGGAAGTTCAGCTTGAGACAAATCCAGGACCAAATATGGGTGATATCCTGGTGTATGGTACAAGTGCAGCTCCTGATGAATACGGAGGCATGGCCATCTATAATTTAAGCGGATCTCGGGTCATGAAGGACCATGATAATGCCGATGGGGACAGTGATCCGTTTACTGGTGAGATAGAACCGGAAAATCCATTAAATATCGCTTATATAGGTTATGATGAATTGGATGAAGCAAATGAATGGTTTTATGTGAAGAATCCTGCAGATCCCGAAGATTTCGATTGGCAGGAATTAACAAATTATTATAATTATACTAATGTATCTCACCAGGAAGACATGTCCATTCTGTTGAACGATTATAATAATTGGGAAGAATTGGCAGATTATCCAAATAATCTGCCTACATTATCGGAAGTCAGCCATTGGCCTGCGACCTTCATTAAATGGTATGGTGCAAAAGCATTTACGCTTTTTTATGATGGTATCGATCTACCTACAGAGGCGCAGTGGGAGTACGCCGCGCAGGGCGGAACAGGGTATATATACGCTACTGCAGATGGAAATGTCCATGGCGATGGTACGAGTGCCAACTGGAATTATTTAGAAGAGCATCCAGCCCGCGGCCATGTGCTGGATGTTCAGCTAAATGAACCAAACCCTTTTGGTTTATATAATATGGCCGGCAATGTATGGGAATGGATTGAGGATTGGTATTCATCTGACTTTTACATCACTACCGATGGGGCAACAGACCCTGTTAATACAACGGATACGGGGTTTAAGGTCAGGCGGGGCGGCTCCTGGAATTACCACCAGGCACCGCTTAAATCATCAGCAAGGGCGGAAGATGAGCAATTTAAAGGGAATGACCATTTTGGATTCAGGATAGTGCAAAACAATTGACAATTACTGCTAACGTCCCCTATTCCAAATTAATAAACCTGCATTACTTACCTCACACTCATAACCTAATCGGAGCTTTATTGATTCTATGCGGGGATTTTTGTTTATGAGAAGATGGGTAGTCCCTGCCATGTAATCATTCGAAAATAAGCATAGGCAATTTGAAATGTAATTCAAAATGCTTTTGTTAATATTCCAATCCAATATTTATGCTAAATAAAATATTTCGTAGTTACCGGAATCTCCCCCGGGATATCCATCTGCTCATTCTTATGGAATTCACTCTTAGTCTCATCCATGTTGCTTTTATACTTATTTTAAATATCTTTTTACGCAAGCAAGGATTTAGTGACCCAGAAATTGCATCATTTAATTCGCTG
>Ga0208766_1000923_pt1 | contig 16131 bp, 8 predicted proteins | sample ETN01SmetaG_3_FD_185792 | JGI IMG/M metagenome (GOLD analysis project Ga0208766, IMG submission 185792) | Marine microbial and viral communities from oxygen minimum zone, Eastern Pacific Ocean - ETNP2014F12-01SV263 (SPAdes) (version 2) | ecosystem: Environmental > Aquatic > Marine > Oceanic ... | reverse complement strand
AGTTGAAATTATGGAAGTCGGTCTACGTGATGGCTTACAAAATATAAAAGAAAACCTTAGTGTTGAAGATAGAGTATCCATAATCCATGGACTTATTGAATCTGGAATTAAGAACATCCAAATTGCAAGTTTTGTTAGTCCAAGACGAGTGCCGCAAATGGCACAAGCAGAAACCCTTGTTAAGAGAATATCTAATATAAATGGTATTGAATTCAGTGGTCTCATCTTCAACCAACAAGGTATTGAAAGAGCCATGGATTGTGGGTTGAGAAAAATAGAAACCTCAATTTCAATGAGTGAGATATATAGTCAAAAAAATCTGGGAATGGATGTATCGAGTTCATTGAAACAACTTGAAGATATTGTTAAGATGGCTAAAAAAAATTCCTTGAATCTTCGAGCAGGTCTACAATGTGTTTGGGGATATGAGGAAAATGGAAATTCTGATCAGTCAAATGTGTTTGAACGGTTGAAGCAAATAATTGCAATGGGCGTAAAAAGAATTTCTCTTTGTGACACAAGAGGTATGGCAAATCCTAAAAATGTCGCAAGTTTATTGGAATGGATTAATAATAAATTTCCAGATATTGACATATCTATTCATTTCCATAATACTAATGGCCTAGGTCTCGTAAATCTATTTACTGCCTTGAATCATGGGATTAAGGAAATTGATACATCCTTAGGAGGCATTGGTGGCTCGCCCTTCATCAAAAATTCAAAAGGGAACATTGCTACCGAAGATACAGTTTATTTATTGGACTCCTTGGGTTATGAGATGGGAATAGATATAAAAACAATATCTAAACTCAGCAAATTTCTAGAAAAGAAAATTGGTAGTTCATACTTTGGCGGTAAAATATATAAAATAATATGAGATTAGATTAATAATGCCTTTTTAATCTCGATGTTTTTTAGTGTAGTTACTGTTGCCTTCTAAGATATGCATGGTTTGGTTCGGAGGAACATCATTAAATATTTGTTTAAGTCCACTAGGCCATTTGATCTCAACCATGTCAACCATATCGGAGTTCCCTAAACCAAAATAAAGTTCTTGTGCGTGATTTGAAAAGTAACCTTGTCCTGAAACAAGGGACTGCTTCTGATTCATGTTATTTGATCGTATGTTGACTACCGTTCCAAATCCATCTCGATTCGATTGAACACCTTCCAAACGTACTTTTATCCAATTATTTTTTGTTTTAGATCTGTTCTGAAGAAGAATGCCCCTCCCCTGATTTACATCGAATATGGTATTCCCCTTACCATCTTCAATTTGTTGACCATTTACCGTTATGAACATGTCTATTTTCCCATCATTATCGTAATCAGCGAACATCGCACTCCGATGTATTCGTTTACCAGTGGCAAGTATGCCTGAGGAATTGGAGATGTCTTTATAAAATCCTTTGCCATCATTTTCAAAGAGTAGGTTGGATTGTCTGTTATCACCACTTACTGAATTTAAATGTCCATTTGCAAAAAACAGATCAAGGTCCCCATCATTATCCATGTCAAATAGACCTGGTCCCCAACTTATGTTTGGCCAGGAAAGTTTGTGTACCATTGGTGAATCAAAACTATGGATAAACACTGCATTTTTTAAGTTTCCGTCATTGCTGCTATTGTTATCCACTAGATAAGCAAGAGTATTGACCTCAGCAGCATAGTTTGTGTAAACAATATCTGTCATGCCATCATTATTCATGTCGCCAAGTGCAAGTCCCATGCTACCATCTGTAGTGCTCAGTCCACTAGGGCCAGAAAAGATTTTAAAGGTGCCATCACCGCGATTTAAATAGAAACCATTTGCGTCAGTATCATTTGCCACAAAAAGATCAGGCAACCCATCATCATTGAAGTCATGGAAGACAACCTGCATGGATTTTCTTGATGCATCAGTTAAGATATTTAATTCTGGCGTGATATCTGTGAAGGTACCATCGCCATTATTTCTATAAAATGTATTGGGTAGGCCTCCAAAGTCCATTGGAAATCTTAAACTGGTATATTGAGGCCTTCTAGAAAAATCAACATATCCAGCAACATAAAGGTCAAGATCACCATCAAGGTCATAGTCTCCCCAAGTAGAACCTCCATACCACCAATCCTTGATGCCATCAGGGAATGCAATTGTTGATACATCGCTAAATGTTTTATCTCCATTGTTTCTGAAAAGTTTAAAATCACCATAATTGGTAATGAAAAGATCAGAATCACCATCATTGTCATAATCAGATACTGATACGGACATGCCTTCTCCAATATCCTCAGCGCCAGTTTCAGATGCTTTCATGAATTTTCCATCGCCTAGATTTTCATAAAGTGAATTAGTGATGCCTGCTTCTTCACCTTGACAGTTTACAAGGTAAAGGTCCCAATCTCCATCTAAATCATAATCAAGCCATGCACCACCAGATCCATTCATTTTAATTAGATGGACATTCGCGAATTCATCCATTGTTAAAAGACGATTATTTGATCTCCAGTATTCCTTTTCTTCTTCAAAGACCAAATTTAGACCTTCATTGGTTGCTGCACCCACAACGGACGGTCCTATTTCGCACCAACGTGGTCTAGGTGCATAATGAATAAAATCTATTCCTGAATGGTCTGTTCTATCTTCCAGATAGATTTTATCCTGGACATCACCAGCTATGCCAAAATTATTTACACACAATAGAAATAAGATTGTAGATGCAATGTTTACAACATGATTTTTTAATCTTTCAGTCATCTGACATTGGAATGTAGAATAAAAAATCATTTTCTTGAATTTTTTAGAAGTCCTCTGAATTCATCAGTCGTTATTTGACGAGTATTATATTTTTCTATGTAAGAATTATGCTCCTCATCTGATGGATATTTATTTTCTGCACCTTCAGGATACGAAACCATCCCATGAAATGGAAGAGGCTGTACCGTTTTCCCACGTGCGGTATTTAGATCTCCATCTTTTAACCAACCATCATTGTAAAAAAGAAAATCCCTAGTCCAATCACTCGGCAAATGGGGGAGGTTTGAAGCATCAAACTTAAGTGTGATCTCATCCCCGGAATTCATTATGACGTATTTATTATCAGATTCCATTAGCAATTCTAGGACATCACCATACTTAGTATATCTTCCAATTAGATCTCGCCATTTTTGACCTGTTTCCACAGAATAGTAATTAGGTATATGTGGGTTACTTTGGTTTTTCTGTGATATTGCAGAAAAGCCACGGTAATGTAGATCAGCAAAAATTGGTTTCAATTCTGTTGTATTTATTTTTTTGTCATAAGGACTATTCGCAATGAAAGCATGGTCCCAATATATCTGCATGTTTGTTCTGATTCGGATACGATAATCATCATTAATGAATTTATTAGTTAGATCAATAACCATGGTCTTATTTTTACCCTTAGGAAATCCAATGTTCTTTATTATCGTTTTCCATTCACCTTTTTCATTTGGAATTTGAAGATATGGGAATATTGATCCTAAGTTATCTGAATGTGATAGGTTTACGTTTATGCTAGCGTCAGTTGGGAATAACCATCCTTGCAAAAAAAGAAAAAGTGAATCAGTCGTATTTAGATTCTCAAATTCAAGAATAAGGTCATGGAATTCAGTCACTCCTTGATAGAGGTCAGGGTATATGTTAGCAATGTGTTCATTATCCCTGAGGCTTATTTTTTGTAGTTGATCAATGCCATTGGAGTCCACTGCTTTAACGGGTAAGTTTTTTTCTCTATAACTATAAATTCGAAATTCTGGATAAGGTGGTGGTATGAAGGTTTCATCAATGAAAACCTCAACATCCTTAGGATGGTCAATGACCATTAACTTTATTTTATCGAGATAAGGTGTCTCCCACAATTCTGTTGTAAACTGAAGCAGGTAAGAATCTTCTTTTATTTCCAATCTTTCTCCAGGCACCCTCAAGTATTCATCTGTAGAGTTAGGGAAGGCGTACATTGGTTCCCCTGCCATAATCCCAAGAGGCATCCCAAGCGCACTTGGCCATAGGACATCAGAAATGAATTCAAATTCATTACCAGACCATCCAAATAAATAAGGGCAAGAGCCTTTCAATATCTGTTTTTCTACTATTGTCTGATTTTTTTGAGGCTTGAATCGGTTTTGTGATACACCATTACTCCACACCACTCTTATTACATCTGCGCTATCTTGTCCTCCAATGCCAAAATGCATTAATGGTTGATCCATGTATTTTATTTGGTAAAGATCTCCGGCCTTTAATTCCACTTTGGAACCAATGCCAAAATAATTGTTCTTACTGCTTCCTGTCCTTAGACCCGTTAATTCTACTTTAATGAAATTATTGATATTACCGCCATCATTCCGAAGTAATTGAATTTGATTACTCGTAGTTGAAAGAAAAATATCTAAATCTCCATCATTGTCATAATCAGCAACTTGCATTTGTTTTACAGATCTAGAATTGACATTAGCCACCATTAAAGGCATCATGAATTCCCCATTGCCATCATTATATAACAAATAGAGGGCATAGTTTTCAGTGCCATCCATAGGGCTAGATATCAATATGTCTTGATAACCATCATTATCTGCATCAAAAAAACTAGCAGGACCTCCATGAAGGTTTTCTTTTATTTGTATTTTTATTTTCTCCCAAGCAATATCTAATTCAAATTTTGATCCACCAAGATTTTTATACAATAGATGTTCTTTGAGACCAGAAATAAAAATATCAACTAGGCCATCATTATTATAATCAACGGTCATCACATTTCGTGGTTTATCAACAATATCAATCCCAGTGGCTCTTGTCATGTTTTCAAAACGACCCTGTCTCAAATTATCATAAAAAAAGTGTGACCCATCTTTGTTCAATACAAATAAATCCAGATCCCCGTCATCATCAAAATCTGAAAAGGTGACATCGATGCTTTTAATGCTTGTGCCATCTAGACCAGAGTTTTTACCTATTTCTGTAAAAGTACCATCTGAATTATTTCTATAAAAATTATTCTTCTTATCGGATGCTATGAAAAGATCCAGATCCCCTTCAAGGTCAAGGTCTAAGAATAGGCCTTTCTGACTATTATTAATATGCTCCATGCCGATGTCTTCTTCTGATAAATATTTACCACCGCCTAGATTTTTATAGAGTTTATCTTGTTTGGAATTGCATATTAAAAGATCCAGATAACCGTCATTATTGTAATCAGAAAAATTTGCTGATACATCATTCCCTGAATGTGCTATATTGGATAGAGAGGTTTGATCAGTAAAAGTGCCTTGTTCATTTCGTAATAAATATTGGCTGCTCTCATTGGCAACCTTTGATTTGGTAGAGACAAAAAGATCTAGGTCTCCATCTAGGTCATGATCACCTAAGGCAAATAATGGGGAATTAGATCCATCTAGATCCATTGAATCAAGTTTTTCATTTATCAAACTCAATTTTGTTTCTTGCGAAACATTTGTAAAAGTAACGTTATTATTTATTTTAGTCTCACTATCCTTATAACTTATTTTTGTATTTAAAAAATGAAATAAAGGGCTTCCTGCAATGGGACCATTTGTTCCCCTTAATTTAAAGATTGAAGCCTGATATATATCATTGGGTTTTAGCAAATTATGGAACATAATGATTGGTATTTTTGCTTCTTGTGTTTTTTCCTCATGAAGTAATTCCATAATATTTCGTAGCAGTTTATTTTCGTTCTTAGAAATTACAGGAAGGGTTTGCACTAGGCTTTGTAATTGATGAAGAGCATCACTTGTATTATTGTTTTCAATTAATAACTCAATCAGTTTTAGTGAGGAAGCAATGTTCCCGGGTATTTGTTCACAGACTCGGAGGAGGTATTTAATTGCTTTTTGTTTTTCATTTGAGGATGAGGCTCTTGAAAGCATGATTCCCAATTGGTATAATGATCTTATGTGGTCTGGGTGGTTTACCACTACCTTTTGAAGACTATTTATTGCTCGATCTTTACGGTTAGTTAATTCATATACTTTTGCTAATAAAAATAAAATATCAGGGTTATTGGGCGATAGGTCTAATGCTTTATCCAGCCATTCTTCTGAATTCTTTAATTCACCACTCATTCGCATATAGGTCAAACCAAGATTTGCATAGCCTAAGGGCTCTTCTCTGGCAACATGAATTAATGCTGTGAACTCACTAACAGCATCAGAATATCTTTCTTCTTCTAAATAAGCCAATCCCAAATTCCGATGTGAGACCATCTTTGAAAAGATGGTAGGAGCTACGAATTTTGTTTGTTCACAACTAATATTAAAGATCAGGATGTAGCAGAATAAGAAATATTTCATGATTGATGTGATACTCATATTATACATTCTTTATTCAAAATGTTAATAAAGTGCTGATAGAACAAAAAGAAAAAATTTCTTTAAATACTATCGTTTATATAATTAAGTAATTGATCTATCGAGATGCGGTCCTGCTCCATGGTATCGCGATTACGCAATGTTATTGAATCGTCTTCCAATGATTGGTGATCAACCGTTATGCCGAATGGTGTTCCTGCTTCATCCTGCCTATAATATCTTTTTCCTATTGAGCCTTGCTGATCATATATGACCTTAAAATGAGGTTTAAGAATTTCCATGACCTCTCTTGCTTTTTCAGGTAGGCCATCCTTTTTCAAAAGAGGACAAATGACAGCCTTAATGGGTGCAAGTCTTGGATGAAATTTCATTACAGTGCGATTATTATCCTCATCTTCCCAGTAAGCATCTGCAAGGACAGTCAAAAGCATTCTATTCAGTCCCGCTGATGTTTCAATGATATAAGGCAAAAATCTATCATTATTTGGTTGGTCAAAATAGGTGAGGTTTTTCCCTGAAAATTCTTCATGTCGAGAAAGATCGTAGTCTGTTCGATTGTGGATTCCTTCGACTTCAGACCATCCAAATGGAAAATCATATTCAATGTCCCAGGCCTCTTTGGCATAATGGGCAAGTTCACTATCATCATGTTCATGGAAGCGTAACTTATCTGTACTGATTCCAAGTTTTTCAAAATAAAACTCTAGACGTTTTTCTTTCCAGTCTTTCATGATGTCATCATCAGTCCCAGGCTTTACAAAGTACTGCATCTCCATTTGTTCGAACTCTCTGGTTCGAAAAATAAAATTTCTTGCAATGATCTCATTGCGGAAAGCCTTGCCAATCTGTGCAATGCCAAATGGTATTTTCATTCGCATTGCTCCTTGAACTAATTGATAATTCACATAGATACCTTGGGCAGTTTCAGGTCGTAAAAAAGCCTCAGTACCCGTTTCCTCAACAGGCCCAGCATGTGTCTTGAACATCAGGTTGAATTGCCTTGGCTCGGTCAGATTTCCAGTGGTGCCACACTTTGGGCACTGTGTATCTTGCCAGTCGATCGAGGCATGATCTTCTGAAAATTCATCTGCACGATAACGTGATTTACATTGTTTGCAATCCACAAGAGGGTCATTGAATGCTCCTACATGACCCGATGCTTCCCATATTTTTGGGTGCATCAGAATACCACTATCAAGTCCTACAATGTTTTCATGGGCTTGGGTCATCTCCTTCCACCAGAGTTGTGAGATGTTGTTTTTTAATTCTATCCCAAGAGGGCCATAATCGTAGACGGCTGAAAATCCTCCATAAATATCGGAACTCTGAAAGATGAACCCGCGTCTTTTACATAGTGATACTATTTTTTCAATGGTCTTATCCATATCCTATGGAGAAATTAGTATTTAAGGTTTATTTTGCTTACTCTCATTTTTTCTTTTTTCGAGTTCGCCTTTTTTTAGGAGGATTAAGCCTTTTATGATCAATAATGCTTACAGCCTCTTCAAGAGTAATATTCTCAGGATCCAATTCTCCCTTTAATGCGGCATTTACCTTACCATCACTAATATAGGGCCCATACCTTCCATCTTTGACAACTAGTGTTTCTCCTGTCTTAGGGTGTTCACCTAAGGTCTTGATCTCAGAACTGGACTTGTTTCTATTGGCCAATAGTTCAACGGATTTTTCTAGAGTTATGTCTAGCGGTGTTTCTTTGCCTTTTAAGGATGCATTTTGCTTACCACATTTAATATAGGGTCCATACCGTCCATAATCAGCAGTGACCATTTCTTTTGTTTCTGGATGGTTCCCAACCTCTCTTGGTAAAGATAATAGTTTTAAGGCATAATCAAGATTTACTTCTGATAAGGCGTAGTTTTTTGGGATTCCTTTTCGTGTTTTTGTATCACCAAGTTGAACATAATGACCATAAGGACCTTTTTTGATCCATACTGGATCACTCGTATTAGGATCATTGCCAAGAGGTTCATCTTCTTTTGTTTCTTGATCAAAGATTTTTTCAATTGTATCCAATGTTAAGTCACCCATGTAAATATCATCAGGTATGGATCGTGTGTCATCCCCTCTACGAAGATAGGGTCCATATCTTCCAATTCGACCTTCTGTTGTATCGGAGATTTCTTTTGGGATGGCTATTGAACATGCGGCAGGGATGTCTACTTTTTCATCTAGCATTTTTTCTAACCCGACGAATCTACCTCCACCTCTATAAAAATTGGTCATGAATGGTATAGCGTCTAATTCACCACGAGATACCTCATCTAATCCATCCTCCATTTTTACTGTAAATTCCTTGCTTACAAGATTTGTAAAATGATTTTCTAATAGTTGAGTCACAGCCAGCCCTAAATATGTAGGGGAAAGTTTTCCACCTTTTCTATCTACATAACCTCTGTGGACAATCGTTGCTAGGATGGATGCAAAAGTTGAAGGTCTTCCAATTCCATTTTCTTCTAGAGCCTTTACAAGAGAGGCTTCAGTGAAACGTGCCGGTGGTTTTGTGCTATGTGAATCTGATTCAAGCGTTTTGCAAATAAGTTTTTCTTCAATTTCTAAAGTTGGTAGAATACGTTCTTTATTTGCAAGGTCCTTATTGGGATTATCTCTTCCTTCAACATAGACCTTCATGTATCCAGGGAACAAGATCACCTGCCCATTTGCTCGGAATTCAGTTTTTTGATTTTGGATGGTGATTGTTGTTTGTTTCAATTTGGCAGGTTTCATCTGACTTGCAACCGTTCTTTTCCAAATCAGGTCATATAATTTTGAAGCCTCTTCGCCTAGGTTTTCCTTTACTTCATTTATGGTACGAAAAATACGATGAGCGGGCCTGATAGCCTCATGTGCCTCTTGTGCATTCCTTACTTTTGTCGCATACTGATTTGGGTTTTCTGGAAGGAATTCATCACCATAAAGTTCTTTTATGACCTTTCTTGAACCAACTATTGCTTCTTCAGATAAATGAGTTGAGTCTGTGCGCATGTAAGTGATAAAACCATTCTCATATAACTTTTGTGCAGTACCCATGGTCTGTCTTGCAGAACTCCTCAATTTCCTTGCGGCTTCTTGTTGCAGGGTACTTGTTGTGAATGGAGGCTTTGGGTTTGATGTCCTTGGTTTTTCCTTGATGTCAGAGACAGTCCAATCAGTGGATTGTAGTTCTTTTACTAGTTCATCAGCTTGTGATTCTGTTAAAAGCAAGACATCCTTGTTTTTTAATAGTCCAGTCTCAGATTCAAAATCATTGCTTGACGCTACTTTTGCTCCATCCACTTTTACTAGAGTAGCACTAAGGATATCTTGTCCATTGGACGTTGTTAGATCTACCTTGAGGTCAAAATAGGTAGTCGTAATATATTGCGCTCTTAATCTATCTCGATCGACGATTATTTTTACGGCTGCTGATTGAACCCGGCCTGCTGATAGATTAGTTGAAACAAATTTCATGTTGCTTTGAAGGGTTGCCCATAAGACAGGTGATACTTTATATCCAACCAATCGGTCAATGACTCTACGAGCTGTTTGTGCAGCAACGAGATCATGATCAATCTCTCTTATGTTTTTTATCCCTTCATCAATACCTGCTTTGGTTATCTCTGTAAATTGAACTCTTTCTAACTTTTCTTCAGGAATTTCAGTTGCAAGATGTGACGCAATGGCCTCCCCTTCTCTATCAGGATCGGTAGCGATCAATACCCGGTGGGCTACCTTTGATTTTTTTCTTAATTCAGAGATAAAGTCTTTTTTATCTGGAAGGACAGTGAGTTTGATTTCAAAGTTATTTTCAAGGTCAATGCCAAGATTATTTTTTGGAAGATCTTTGACATGTCCAACACATGACATAACATCATATTCATTACCAAGGTGTTTTTGTATTGTTTTTACTTTTGTTGGTGATTCAACAATCAATAGTGATTTATCGCTCATTTTTTTTCTCTAATATTTTTTTCAAATCCACGTTTTCATGCACGCGTATATAATATAGTGTTATAAAATTTAGTTTGTCAAATCATCAAAAAAGTTTATTACTTCAGATTGTAAAATTGTTTTTTGAATTCCCTTTCCAAAATCTTTGAAAGCTATTGTCTTATCTTTAATCTCTGTCTCTCCCAAGATCAAAGCGAACTTCACACCTAATTTATTAGCATCGCGCAATTGTGATTTCATGCTTCGTCTAAGTGGGTCTGTAACTACCTTAAACCCATTTTTTCTCAGTTGATCTGAGATCTTTAGTGAATTAGAAAGTCCTTTTTCATCAAGGCACACTAAATAAATATCTGGGGTTGACCTATTGAACTCATTTTCGGATTCATCCATTGCAATTAGGAAACGTTCCATTCCCGCTGCAAACCCTATCCCCGGTGTTTGTTTTCCACCAAGCGTCTTAACTAGACCATCATACCGTCCACCTCCCAAAAGAGCATCTTGTGCACCTAAAGTAAGAGAATTGAATTCAAATACTGTTTTTGTATAGTAGTCTAAACCTCTTACAAGTTTATGATTTATTTCGAAAGGGATATCCATGGCATTTAAGAAGCCTTTTAGAGATTCAATATGCGCACTATCATCTGTGCTATGATAGTCCGTGATCATGGGTGCATCTTTCAATATCATTTGTTCTTTTTCAGATTTTGTATCGAGAATACGCAGAGGGTTGGTCTTGAATCTCTGTTGGCTGGTTTCAGAGAAATCATTGAGATAGGGAAGAATGTAATCCTTTAATGCACTGCGATAATCAATTCTACATTCTTTCGAGCCTATGCTGTTTAAATTAAGTTTAGCATCGTTTGCAAGACCACAGCGCGATAGGATCTGCCAAGCAATTGCAATGATTTCTGCATCTTGTTCGGGGTGTTCAGAACCAAATGCTTCGACACCAAATTGGTGGAATTGGCGCTGTCTCCCTTTTTGTGGACGCTCTCTTCTGAATAGTGGCCCCATATAGTAAAGACGTTGAATGGGTGATTGATTACCAAGACTATGTTGGATGAATGAACGTGTAACAGAGGCTGTGAGTTCAGGTCTCAGGGTCAGTGATTTTCCATCCTTGTCCTCCCAAGTGTACATCTCCTTGGAAACAATATCTGTTTCTTCCCCTACGCTTCTAGAGAAAAGACCGGTCTCTTCAAAAATCGGAGTACGAATCTCATGATAACCATATTGTGCACAGACTGCATTGACAATTGATTCAAGATTTTGCCACTTATTGCTTTCATCTGGCAGGATATCATGGGTACCCTTTACGCTGCGTAATTGGTTCATTCTGATTCACCGATCACTGCAGTGGTCAATCCGGTAGCCTTATCCAGATATTCCTCAGGTACGAAGATACGTATAATTTGACCTGGAAACCCAGTTGCTCCAATATTTAAAGCCGATGAAGTCCAATCCATTTTTAAGTAATAAGGTATCGAATGTTGATCTAACAACTCTGCTGTCATATCAGCAAAAATCTTACCTTCAAAGGGCGGCAGGGAAGACCAGGTCATCTCAGGTATGGGAAGGTCAATCAGGCATGCATCGACCAATGAGATTTTACAATCACCACATTCGTTGATGTGGTCAAGATATTCAGCATGGCATTCAGGACAGATCATAATAGGTTTTTTTCTTACTAGAATTTCTTTCATTAGCATAAGTAGTACAATTGGATATTTTAAAGTCCTGCTCCTGAATATATGCCACCTCTTTTCTCAATTTTCAGATCACGCAAAGTTGGAGATTTTACATTTAATCTAAAATTAATACCCTGGCCTAGTCCAGTGGGAGTCCAGTTCAAAGAGAGTTCCCAACAATGTAGATCACGATATATTGAGAAAGAATGACTTACAAGGTCACGTTTGATCAGATCAAATCTAGCACGATAGGATACCCTCCATTTGGATGTAACATTAATGGTAGAGGTTGTATTGGCCCAAAATGTCTTCCTTGGATTTGAGGGGTTGATAGCTGAATAGGCATAACTAAGACTAATATTGGTATTCCATGACTTTTTATTCCCAATTGTATTCCTCATGTTTTTTAAAGGGTTTTTCAAACCTGGACCAGATAGGTCATTTTCTATTATAGTAGTATCCTTTTCAGTGTCTGTTTCTTCATCCTTTCCATCTGACCATGATGCTCCCAACAGCCTAAATCCAGTAGATAATCGTGCATTTATCAATCTAGGATATAAATTACCATTATTGTTTTTATTGAATTCTCCGATGCGACGATTTTGTGCAATGTCAAATTTATAGAAATCATGGGTCATGCTGAGATCTAGATTTAATTTTCCTGCGATCTTTGAACGTATGCTTGATCGGAGATTTGCTAGTTTCATTGAATCAGCCGCGAAGTTATAACTTGAACTCATACGCCAACTAAAAAGGTCTATTTTTTTATCTTCATCTCCTTTTTTTATCTTTGCTTGAAAAATATTGTTCAGGCCAAAGGTCATTGATTTTCTTTCAGATCGAGGTGTGCTACCAGCCATTGTACCAGAAAATCTATCATGGTAAACATCATTTCCTATTGAATCCTTTTTTGTGATGATATATCCTAGTTCTTGACCAAATAATCTTTTGGAGAAATCGGGAGTCCAAGAGTAGCCAATTGAAGGAGACATGACATGACGGATTGCTTTAAGAGGCCCTATTGGAATTGAAAAAAGTCCAAATATTTGGGTATTAGTGTTCATGGAAAAAGATCCAGTGGTCCTAGAAGCAAAGCCATGGTCTAACGTTTTATCAAATGTTGAGCCATTCCATATCCCTTTTTGGGTCTCATTGACCCATGCGGATTTCAAACTGACGCTAGGATTGATGGAAATATATTTAAAGAGTTTTTGAGGAGCATTTATGCTTGAGGTATGAATCCATCCATTATTTTGTTCATCTTTTTCCAATGGAAGACCTGTTGAATCTTTGTCCCACGCAAATACAGCACTATCGATCTCAACGGATTCGTAATAATGTCTGTTTGTATTCGTATAGTTTAATCCATAATTCCATGTAATTGTATTGTACCATCTTTTCTTTGCTGCATTTGTTGGGAATAGATTGCTTTGTCCATGGCGAAAAGAGAACTTTGGGAACGTACGATTTTCAATATTTAATTGCGTACCTGCTCTATTTGGCAAAATATAATAATTGCTTTCATCATTTGTCTTTTCATCTATCAGCAGATCCATGTTTGAGTAAAAGTTTGCACTGAATGAATTCTTTGATTTGGGCCATCGTTTGGAATAACTCATGTTGGATATTGCTTTTTGATCCATTCTCTCAGCTTCAGATAGGCCATATTTTTTGTTATAATCTCCACTAGTTGAATAGGTCACATTTGCATTTAATGATTGGTTATTCCTTAATTCCTGTTTATGCGCCCACCTCAAAGTTGTACTTGTATTTCGATTATCACTTAGATCCATTATGTCATTGGTGCCAATCAAGTATTGCCTATTGAAAAAATTTAAACTTCCACTAAACTTATATCGAACACGATATTGAGTATTTATCCTAAATGTTGCCCCTTGCTTATCTCCAAATCCTAATGTGAATCTCGAGTCCCAGTATTCACTTGGAGCCCAGTAGAATCCTAGGCCTTGGATGTATTGTCCGCGATTTTTATTATCGCCATATGATGGCATTATCCATCCTGAGTGACGTTGTCCGCCCTTATGAGGAAAAATACCTAATGGTATGCCAAAGATTGGTATTTGCCCTAGATGTAATATGATTGGACGTGCTACAACAACGTCATTTTGGATTATTTTCATTTTAGTCGATTCAAAGTGGAAGTGTGCAGTGTCAAGGTCGCACGTGGTATAAGTTGAGTTTTCAATGAAAAACACCTTTTTTGATTCGTTTCGTATCCTATTTCCAGTATAATATGCATCGTCTGCCTTTGTTTGGCCTTTTATTACACGTCCTTTTCTAGTTTTGAGGTTATAGGACATTGAATTCCCGGTCATGGGATCTCGTCCCTCTTCCTTAATTACGGGCAACAGAGGCTCACTAAGAGTATCTCCATTCATCCTCGATTGCGCATTTAACATGTCAGTTTTCCAATCCACATTCACAAATCCAGCATCAAGATTAGTACGATCATGTTTAATATTAACGTTGCCTTGAAAATCTGATTCATCATTGGCTAATCGATACTTGATTCTATTTGCTTTGTAAATAACAGGGCTATCATCATCATTCGCGATGGAATCAGGAATATATTTTCCTTCAGCTCCACCGATTATGTTGATCATGTTTAATTCATCATCTACAAAAGACATTAAAATCGTATCGCCTGAAGAATTATTTTTTCCTTGATAGATCGAATCTTCAAATACATGGTAAAGTGTCTTGGCCATGCCTTCGATTCTCAAAGAATCTATGATACCGTCTTTGAAATAACTCGTTAACATGATTCCTTCCATTCGATCATCAAATTTCAGGCTATCACCTACCAACAAAGAATCAACCAATGATTGTTGGTATCCGTATATGGGTGTAATGGCAAAGGCCTTTTTTGGAATATGGAGCATTTTTAATTTTTCCTGATCATAACTCAAAATGATCTTCATCCCAGTTAGGATTCTATTCTTTTCCTTTATTTCTGGATCAATATCTAATATGGTCATCTCATTTTTTCGATCATAATCAGCAATTCCACAAGTTGCAATTCTAGAAGAATCTTCTATGATAACTTTTCCTATTGCGGTATAGGAGACTCCATCTTTTTCTTTATCCTTTTGGTATTCAATTCTATTTGCTTTTATGATCTGTCCTTTTTGAATAAGGGTTACGTTCCCTTTTGCAACACCACTATCAATATTGGTGAAGACGGTTATGGTATCGGCCTTTAGGTCATAATCATCATCCCATACATGAGAATCGCCTATGCTGAGGAGTCTATCCTCCCTAGAAAAAAATTTAATGGTATCGCATGTAAGAGTGCGCTGATCCTGGAAAGCGGATACATCATTATACAATATGGCTAGACCCTCGCTTTCATGCTGGCGACCCTCTTGGCAATTCAAGGTTAGATCACCTTTTGTAAAGACAACATCCTCTGATATGAATTTTATTGATTTCCCTTGTATTGTCTTGCTTTCAAGAATCTTTGCCTGTTTTAGATAAAGCCTCTCATCTGCCAATAATATCGATGAGAGATGAATGATAATGAATATGTATAATATCTTTTTGATCAGTAGGAATCTCATTTGACCAATAAATGTTGTGACTTTGGCATCATAAGGTAAATTTACAGCACTTTTTTATCAGTTAAGGAACGTACATGCAATGAAAATTTCTTATAAAATATCATTAACTTTATTGATTATTCATTTAATGGGATGTGAAAAAAATAGGAGCATTTTAACTATGGACAATGGATTAGTTATTGAAGAGTTGGTCATTGGTGAAGGCGCAGAAGCACAGGATTATAATAAGGTTGTAGTAAATTATACAGGGACATTGGAAGATGGTTCCGTTTTTGATTCATCCTTGAAAGCAGGCCGTGGTCCTTTTACCTTTACTCTTGGTGTTGGTGCTGTCATAAAGGGATGGGATCTTGGTGTCAAAGGCATGAAGGTTGGTGGCAAAAGAAAACTGACCATTCCTTCAGATCTTGGATATGGGGATATAGGAGCAGGGGGAGTTATTCCGCCTGGTGCAACTCTAATATTTGAGGTTGAACTTTTAGAGGTTGAAGTTTATTGATACGCCACCGTAGCTCAGTTGGTAGAGCAACGCATTCGTAATGCGTAGGTCGCTGGTTCAAATCCAGTCGGTGGCTCTTTTGCAT
>Ga0208766_1000916_pt1 | contig 16216 bp, 17 predicted proteins | sample ETN01SmetaG_3_FD_185792 | JGI IMG/M metagenome (GOLD analysis project Ga0208766, IMG submission 185792) | Marine microbial and viral communities from oxygen minimum zone, Eastern Pacific Ocean - ETNP2014F12-01SV263 (SPAdes) (version 2) | ecosystem: Environmental > Aquatic > Marine > Oceanic ... | reverse complement strand
ATCAAATGATATAAAACAAAAAGATGCTGCTCCAGAGAGTAAAGCATCATATCAATCTAAGGAATTAAATTTAGATTTTAAACTAGAAGAAACATTAGACAATCTAAAATTCTTAACTATTAAAGGTATGCCTTGGATTAAAGAGCTAGATAAAATTTTTCAAAGTAAAAACAATGCTTTATTAAGCAACTTTTCAAATGAACTAAACACCTTAAGAAAACATTCAAAATTTCCACCCCCTCCAATAGATATTCTTGAAGAGGAATTTAATTTATTAATCCCATCAATTTTAAATCTTTTTCCAACTGATGGTGATAGTTTTTTTGAAGATAAAATTAATTGGGTTTTTAAGTCCATCAAACTAAGAAGAACTGGGGTCTCTAATGGCGAAAAACCTTATGATTATGTTTCAAATATTGAACAATCTCTAAAGTTAAATGATTTAAATAATATAATTCAGAATTTCCAAGCTTTGCCAACAAAGATGAAAGAGCCTGCTTTAAAATGGTTTGAAAAAATATTAATAAGAAATGAAATCGAAACCGCCTTGAACGCTATAATCCAAAACTCAAGAGACTTTATCAAATGATGATCAAGGTAATTTGGTGGATTATTAAAATATTAGCTATTTGTATATTAGTGGCAGTTATTTCTAACCAAGAAGGTAATACTGAAATAGTTTGGATTGGGTGGAAAATGGAAATTCCTACATCTATTCTTGTAGGAGGTTTAATCATTTTGATTTTAACCATTTTGTGGATTTATAATCTTTGGAAAATCATTTTAAATTTTCCAAATAGAATTCTGAGTCTAATTAAAGAAAACAGACAAAAAAATGGATATAATGCCCTTGCCTATGGATTAGTTGCTTCTTCAGCGGGAGACGTAGAGAGTGCAAAAAAATATGCTGCTCAAGCTCAGAGACTTCTAGATAACAGAGATTTAACTGAAATGCTTTCAGCCCATTCTGCTCATTTATCAGGGGATAAAAGTGCTGCATTTAAGTATTTTAGTAACTTAGCAGACAGAAAAAATACTGAATTCCATGGACATTTAGGGCTAATGAGATTGTCTCTAGACAATAACAAAAAGAAAGAAGCCCTAACTCACGCAAGAAAAGCAAGCTTTCTTCAACCTAGAAATCCTAAACTAAACTCAATGCTTGTAATAATGGAAGCTCAACAGAAAAACTATCCAGAAGCTATTGACGCTTTGCAAAAGGCTAGGAGAATTGGTTCAATAGATGAAAGTCGTGCACAATCTCTTGGTGCAGCTCTTCATACAAAGATTGGATTTGACAATTTAGAAAAAAATGAATTGTCTGATGCAGAAAAATCATTTGGTTTTGCTCTGCGCGAAAAAACAGATTTTATTCCTGCTGTAATTGCTTTGTCAAAGATTTTTATTGGCAACAGTAACGATAGAAAAGCGCTGTCTTTATTATCAAAAACTTGGAAAAATCAACCTCATCCTGAAATTGCTAATACTTTAAAATTAATTTGGAAAAACGAAAGAGCTTCAAGCAATATTGCAAAGTTAATAGACTTAACAGAAGATAATGCTGACGCTCAAGCTAGGTATATAATTGCAGATGAAGCAATTTCTGCTGGATTAACCGGAGAGGCCAAGGAGCAATTAAGCAAAGTTCTATCTGAAGATTATAATACTTTATATTATCAATTAAATAGTAGATTAGCTGATAAAAATAACGATAAATCTTCATCAAATCAGGAATTAGAAAAAGCGTTAAACGCCTCTCCAAACCATCGATGGAGCTGTGGATCATGTGGCTCAAGTTCAGAAATTTGGAAAATTTCTTGTGAAAATTGCGATAAAATTGGTACTTTGGATTGGCTTTCACCTCCAAATACTTCTAAAATAAGCTAATTAGTCTTTGTCATCACTCTTTATAAACCATGAAATTATAGCGGATGTTCTTGGGAGGTACATATAAGGAGTTTTTTCTGGCAAGGTTGGCCTAATGCCCATTCTGTATATGCCATACAAAATCAACAAAGTATGTCCAAACCCTATTAATATAAACATTGACTTTGGGCCAAATATTGTAATTAAACTTCCAGATAGAAAGGGACTTACTATCGCACCTAATGCAAAAGTGAAAATTAGAGAAGAATTCAATTCAATCATTTCTTCTGAAACACAAAAATCGTTAGCATGAGCTGCACTTAATGAAAATATGGGGAAAGTCGCCCCACCAAATAAAAATATTAGAAAATAAGTAAAATATAATTGGTTTGCATTTATTGATGTAAGCAATACACAAGATAACAAAGCTAAAACACTAAAGCCAATTAAAACATACCTTCTATCAAATCTATCAGCAATAAAGCCCGCGGGTATCTGGCTTAATGCACCGCCCAAGACACCAAAAATTAAAAATAATGCAACTTGGTATATATTTAATCCTGAGTACGAAGCATACAAAGCACCCATCATTCTAAATATAGAACCGCTCAAACCTGCCACTAAAACACCGTAAGCAGCTAACGGTGAAAATTGAAATACCATAAACGGCTTTAAACTTATTTTGTGTGGTAAATTTGGAGGAATTGATGTTGTTAAACTTAAGGGAAGTAGTGACAAGCAACACATGGTTGCAATTATATTGTAAGCTACAAAGGTTGCCGGCTCTAACAATGCTATCATACCTTGAGCCATTAAAGTTCCAGAAATATCAACTAACCTGTATACCCCTGTAATTTTTCCTCTATTTTTATTATTAAGTTTTGGTTGTATCCATATTTCCATGACAGTGTGTGTGCCTGCTACCGATAAACCTGTAAGAACCCTTAAGATTATCCACCAGTATGCATCAGGAATAACCATATGCAATATTGCTGAAATTGCCCCAATTGAAGCTAAAGAAGCAAAAGTTCTCGAATGTCCAACCCTTGAAATTAATATGGGGGTAATGAGACATCCGACCATAAATCCAAAAAAATGTGCTGAGCCTATAAGACCAATTTCAATTGAAGTAAAATTTAGACTTTTACCTGACAATGCGTCTAGAGGCCCCAAGGATCCGCTTCCAAGTTGGACAAATAGAACAGAGAGTAAAATAGCAATTAGTGAAATAATTATTTTCATATTTTATATTTTAAAAAAGAAATAATTTTTTATATTACATTCCATTTTTAAAGGTCTTTAAATCAGAGACTTTTCTGACAGATTTTAATGCTTTTGAATACTCAATTAACATTTTACAGCTATAATCCATTCTTGAATTTAACCTTGGTTCTTTTTCAGGAGAAAACTCTTTTGCTCTTCTAACAATTACATGATCGGGTATCCAACATATCTTAGTATTTTTGTAAGAATAACTTCTTAATTCCGCCACTGGATATGCACCCCCCAAAGACTCAGAAACGCTAACTATCAAGCCAGGTTTATGGGAAAGTTCATTATTTGACGTTAAAAGAAATAAGTTCTTAACTTGTGGAGGCACCATCCCCCCCCACTCAGGCACTACAAAAATAAAGCCATCTGCTTTACTTAATGTTAAAGAATTTTTTTTAAATGATTTTTTATAGGGAGACAATTTCCCATCTAAATCTTCTTCCCAAAAAGGTAATTTCTCTTTAGCTAAATTAATTAAATCTATTCCTACTTTCTTTGCTTTCAACTTTTGTAAATAAATTTTAGATATTCTTAATGACTGAGAATTATTTCGGTTACTTCCTGAAATTATTGAAATTTTCAACATATCATATATTCCTTAAGTAAGAGCCAAATAGATCATTCTTATCGCCATAATTAGCAAAAAAACAGAGAATATCCTTCGGAGAAATAAACCATCTAACTTATGGGCAATATTTACTCCTATTTGGGCGCCAAAAATAGTTAATGGTAAAAAAACTAAAAATACGGGCAAATAAACCATACCTATTGACCACTTTGGGAAATATAAATGACTTGTTTCTGCCATTAAATAAATGATAGTACTTGGAATAGCAATTACTAGACCTATCGCTGAAGCTGTTCCAGTAGCTCTATGTTGAGCAATTGAAAAAGCATTCATTAAAGGAATTGATAAAGCCCCTCCTCCTATTCCTACCATAGCTGAAATTGATCCAATAATTAAACCGATTAAAGAATTAATTGAAATATTAGTTGGCATGATTTCTCCAACTATAAATTGCGCTTTTCTCATCATGTTAAACGAAGCAAAAGTAGCCATAATACCAAATATTAATCTAAGTCCATCTCCGGATATCTTCTGAGCAAAAATTGCCCCTAAAAATGAGCCAATAATTATAGCAATAAATAAGTTCTTAATTATTTGGAAATCCACTACTCCTTTTTTATGATGCCCCCATGTTGAAGATACGGCTGTAGGGACTATTAATGCAAGTGAGGTGGCTACTCCTATATGCATCGTAATTGATGGATTAAAGCCTAAAAATTCCAAAGTGAAAACTATCGCAGGAACTAATATTATACCTCCACCTACGCCAAATAGACCGGCTATTATTCCTGAGAATAAACCACTAATTGAAATAGGTATTACTAAGCTTAATAATGTATTATAATCCATAAATTTTCAAAAAAAAACTGCCACTCAAATGAATGGCAGTTTGTATAGATGTTAGACCATGTTAAGCAAATAAATTTTGATGGACTGTCATAGAAACTAACATTGGTATAGATAATACTGTATTAGTCCTCGAAAACAACATGGCTGTCTTTGCTGACGCTGCTTTAGTTTCTGCGTCCGCTTCCACTAAACCTAATGCTTTTTGTTGATTTGGCCAAATAACTAACCAAACATTTAAAAACATTATTGTTCCCAAGTACATTCCAACTCCAATAGCCCAATGACTTTCAGAAAGTATCATCGCTTCTAAAAGATATCCTTGATCATGCGCCAAAAGAAGGCCAAAAAGGATTGTGGCCAAGGCTGCCCATCTAAACCACCAAAGAGCTGCAGGAGCAATTACTTTTCCTATAGCTGGCTTTTGTTCGTCAGGGATATTTCCCATATTTGGAATTTGTACAAAATTAAAATAATAAAGTAGGCCTATCCACATAATACCAGATATAACATGGCACCATCGAAGCAACCAACTCCATAAAGCTGCAAACCCTTGGTACTCCCCTAAATTTCCTATAAAAAACATTAATACTATAGCTAGGACAATACCTGAAATTACAGCATACCTTAAGTCCTTAAGAATTGTTTCAATCATTTTTCTAACCCCACTAAAATGACTTTTGAAAAGCAAGTCATTTTAAAATTTAATTACTAAACACTATAATAGATTATATATTTTTTTTCAAAAGTTAAAAATTGGAAATTTAAATAATATTATTTAAGCATTTATAAATTACAAATCAGAAAAATTTGATTTATCAACTATCAATGTTAATTAATTATATAAAAATAAACTATTAAATTTATAAGGAATTTATTATGCTGCGATTACAATTAGTCCCCTTCTTAATTTTTTTTCTTGGCATAGCAGGTTGTTCATCTATGAAAATTGAAGATTTTGCAAATACAAAACCTGAGTTTAATTTAATGCAGTTTTTTGAAGGAGAAGTTGAGGCGTGGGGAATTGTTGAGGACAGATTTGGTAATTTAAAAAGACAGTTTAAAGTGGAGATGAATGGAAAAATTAATAATGGTATCCTTACTTTAAAAGAGGATTTTTATTATGCAGACGGTGAAACAGATAAAAGAGTTTGGGAGTTTAGCAAACTAGGAGAAGACAGTTATCAAGGCTTAGCCAATGATATCATTGGCAAGGCTATTGGTAAAGAAGCAGGCAACGCCTTTAATATGACTTATAAGATGGATTTAGACGTGGGGTTTACTAAGCTTAGGGTCAGTTTTAACGACTGGATGTATAGAATTGATGACAATACTATTATTAATAAAGCTGAAATAAATAAGTTTGGATTTAACTTAGCCAAGGTTACGTTATTTTTTAACAAAAAATATTAATCTATGGTTTAATCTTCGATTGAAGTTGAATTACTGACTTCAATTTCTTCAATTTTCTGCCCTCTCCCAGTAATTTTTCTACTTGAGATCTGAATTGCATTTAAGTCACTTTGTGCTTGAGTAAAATGATTGATCAATTTAGTAACCCGATCATCAAGTCTGCTAACATCTTCCATCATTTTTGAAACTTCAGATTGAACAGCACCTGCCATCTCACTCATGCTGGCATCTCTTAAAACCGCCCTTACTGTATGCAGTAATAACATTAAATTATCCGGACCTGCCATAAACACTCTTTTTTGTCTTCCAAAGATGATACTTTCAGGCAGGTGTACGTTGATACCAGCATAAACTGATTCTGATGGAAGAAACATAACTGCTGTCTCTGCTGTTTCTCCAGCAAGTATATATTTTTCTGAAATATCTTTTATATGTTTTTCGGTATCTTGTTTCAGTTTCCTTAATGAGTTTGTTCTCTCTTCATCGTTTTTCCCTTCTGTAAAAGATTTCCATGCTTCCAATGGGAACTTGCTATCTATACAAATATTCCCTGGCGGTCCAGGCATTTTCACTAAACAATCCACCCTTTTTCCATTACTCAAAGTATGCTGAAAAGAATATGAAGTCTCAGGTAACACATCTTTAATTATATTTTCTAACTGAACTTCACCAAAACTTCCTCTGGCCTGTTTATTAGATAAAATATTTTGCAAACCAGAAACTTGTTGTGTTAACTCTAAAATATTTTTTTGGGCAGAATCAATTACAGCCAACCTTTTTTGCATTTCTGATAATTCTTTTGTCGTTTGGGCTGTTTGATCTGTTAATCTTACATTTAAGCGATCAGATAAATTTGCAATGGAATTTTCTAAACCTTTATTTAATGTATCCTGTTGCTTTGATAAAGCATCAGAAACCGCTTGCTGACTTTGGCTTCCAGTTGCTGCTATTAAACTAAGTTGAGCTTTAATTTCATTTAAATCCATTTGATTTGAATTTTGCCTATTTCTTAAAAAGAAAAATGTTAAAAACAAACTAATTAATAAACCAGATAAAAACCCAAAAATTAATATCCATGAAAATTCCATTTGTGTGCCCTTAAATTGATTATTAATTTTTATAAATTTATTATTTATAATTATTATATTACTTTATCTTGACGAAATTCAAAGGCTCAAATATTTGATTAATAAATATACTAATAATGCTAAAGTAATTTATGACTATTTTAGATATAAGATTGATACCTGACCCTGTTCTAAGAAAAAAAGCTGAAGCAGTTGAAAGGCCATCCGATGAAATAACAACCCTCCTAGATGACATGGCGGAAACCATGTATAATGCCCCTGGTATTGGATTAGCTGCAAATCAAGTGGGGATATTAAAACGTTTAATAGTAATAGATTGCTCAACAGATGAGGAAGAGCCAAATTTATTAAAAATGATAAATCCTGAAATTATTACATCGACTAATGAAAAAAGTGAACTAGAAGAAGGTTGCTTATCAATACCAGAGCATAAATCAAATGTGGTGCGGCCTTCAAAGGTAGAGGTATCATACATGAATCAAAATGGAGAAATAGAAAGATTAATAGCGGAAGGGATACTGTCAGCATGTGTGCAGCATGAAGTCGATCATTTAAATGGCATCCTATTTATTGACCATATATCAAGATTAAAAAGAGACATGATAATAAGAAAAGTTAAAAAACAACTTCGTGAAAATGAAAAATAAACTTCGAATTATATTTATGGGAACACCCGAATTTTCTGTTCCAAGTTTAAAAGAAATATCAAGTCATTGTGAAATTATTAGTGTATACACTCAACCACCAAGAAGTTCTGGAAGAGGTTTAAAAACAAAGTTAAGCCCCATTCATATTTTAGCTAATAAAATGAATTTTTTAGTTAAAACACCTAATGATTTTTCTGATTTAAATGTTGTTAATGAAATTGTTAAGCTTAATGTCGATTTTATAATAGTGGTAGCATATGGTTTATTATTGCCACCATCAATTCTTAAGTCACCAAAATTTTTATGTTTAAATGGTCATGCTTCTGACCTTCCGAGATGGAGGGGTGCTGCTCCGATCCAAAGGGCAATTGAGGCCGGTGATAAATCTACAGCTGTTTGCGCTATGATCATGGAAAAAACTCTTGATACTGGACCAATTATCTCAAAGAAGAATATACCGATCTCAAACTCAGAAAATTCTCAAACTCTGCATGAAAAAATGTCTGAAGAAATGTCCCTTATATTAATGGAAGCAATAGAATTAGTATCTAGTAAAAAGTATGTTCCCAAAATACAAAGTAAGCAAGGCATCACTTACGCTAAAAAAATTACTTCAACCGAAACTATTATAAACTGGTCCAATCAAAATATTTTAATAGAAAGGAAACTAAGAGCTTTTTCCACTTGGCCAGGTTGTTGGACATATCATAGGAAAAATAGAATTCGAATCCATAAAGCTTCAATTTATGATATTAACATAAAAAACATTGATTTTTCTCATGGACAAGTAGTTGATTTTTCTATTAACGGTTGCCCTGTTATCTTCACAGGCCATGATACATTTCTTGAAATACTAGAATTGCAAAAAGATGGGCGGAAAAAAATGGGCAGTGAAGAGTTTTTAAGGGGTTATAAACTAGAAGTCGGTGATATTTTTAATAATCACTTTGACAATTAAAACTATGCGTTTTTTTCTTACAATAGAATATGAAGGGACAAATTTTGTAGGTTGGCAAAAACAAAATTCAGGGCCTTCTATTCAGGAAAAAATTGAAGATTGTATTTACAAAATAACTCAGGTCAAAGGTTCAATTTATGGTTCTGGAAGAACTGACGCAGGTGTTCATTCAAAAGGGCAAGTGGCACATGTAGATATTCCAAAAGATTTTAGTTCTAAAAGATTAATGGATGCAATAAATGCATATTTACTTGATTGTAAAATAAAAATTACTGAAGTTAAACCTACTACCACAGATGCCCATGCAAGGTTTTCAGCTATAAGCAGAGAATATGAATATGTTATCCTTAATCGATCAGCGCCTCCAGCTTTAGACGATGGAAGGGTTTGGCACCAAAGAATAGATTTGGATATCAAAAACATGAAAAAGGCAGCAAACCATCTTATTGGAACACATGATTTTACTTCTTATAGAGCTACTCAATGTCAAAGTAATAGCCCAATAAAAACACTTGATGAATTGTCTATTAATAAAGTTTTTGATAAGGTTTTTATTCGAGCTAAAGCAAGATCATTTTTGCACCACCAAGTTAGAAACATTGTCGGGACATTAAAGTTAGTTGGATCAGGCAAATGGAAACCTGAAGATGTTTTGTCAGCTTTAGAAAAAAAGGACAGAACGGCAGCTGGCCCGACTGCACCAGCGTGTGGACTTACACTAATTAATATTGAATACCCAAAAGAAATTTATTTATAATTTATCCGGCAAAAAAGCCATAAGAGAATTGATCAAGCAAACCAACTAACAACCCTACTATAATATTTCCAAAAACAATAACGATAGCAATTAATGAACTTATATCCAAAAGTTGTTTTGCAATTTTAAATTGAACAATTAATATTTGAATACTAACTACAGCACCAATTAATGCTACTATTAAGGCGATACTAGGTAATGCCCAAAGCAAAACTGAAATCAACAAAACTAAAGAGGATTGTAGGGTTACCAACCATAAAAATGAAATCATAAAATTATAAAAATAATTTTGCCTTTTTAAAATCACTAGCAAATAAAAGACAAAAAATGTAAACAAACTTAGCTCTATGACCATTAAGGGTATGGTTGCCAGTATCATTCTAATTGGTAAAGCGTTGGCAATAGCTATTTTAAAAATTGTTAACTTTGCAAGAATAGAAATTACACAAGTTACAAAAAGCACCTGCCATAAGCCTAAAGGGCCTATGTTAACTTGAGATTTTATCAATTCAAAAGGCCTGCCTCTCAATAATGAAGAAGCGAAACTCAATCCAGACAAAAGTTGATTAAAACTAGGTATCATTTACTTTTTAACTAAAAATATTTCATTTAAAAATTCATAATAAATTTCACTAAGCAGGTTAATATCTTCTATTGAAGCGTTTTCATTTATTTGGTGCATTGTTTTACCTACCAATCCAAATTCAACTACTGGACAATATTTAGCGATAAACCTTGCATCAGAAGTTCCACCACTTGTAGACAAATCAGGTGAGTTTTTGGTTTTATTTTTTATAGCATTTTTCAGAAAGGTTATAAGTTTACCAGGCTTAGTCAAAAAAGGTTCCGCGTTACTACAAAAGTCAACTTTATAATTTTTTTCTATCTTATCAAAATGAGACCTTAAGAACATTTCAAGCTTTTTAGCATCCTGACTATCGTTAAATCTAATATTAAACTTTGCTTCTACTCTTGATGGAATAACGTTTACAGCACTATTTCCTGTATCTATACTTGTAATAGATGCGTTAGACGGAGGAAAGTCTTTTGTTCCTTTGTCTAATTCTCCCGTCAATAAAGGTTCTAACATTTTGATCATTATAGGGAATGGGTTTACAGCAAGATGAGGATAAGCAACGTGGCCCTGTTTACCAAAAACTGTTAACTTGCCATTTAAGCTTCCTCTTCTACCTATTTTTAAAGTATCTCCAATATACGATTTATTTGTTGGTTCTCCTACTAGACACATATCTGGTATTTGATTATTATCCTTCATCCAGTTAAGAACTTTTATCGTTCCATTTACAGCAGGTCCTTCCTCATCACCAGTAATAAGAAAGCTTAAACTTCCCTTGAAACCAGGATTAACTTTAAGCCATTTAATAACAGAGCTAACATACGAAGCAATAGATCCCTTCATATCTACTGCGCCCCTCCCAAAAATGTTTCCTTCGTGAATGTTTCCGCCAAAGGGAGGATGTACCCATGAACTACCATCTCCTTCAGGAACAACATCGGTATGACCAGCAAAACAAATATGAGGTTTATTTTCTCCTAAACGGGCAAAAAGGTTTTCTACTCTTTCCTTGCCTTTTCCAAAGTTTAATCTTTCGCATTTAAAATGATTCGCGCTCAATACATCATCAATTATTGAAAGAGCGCCACCTTCATTTGGTGTAACTGACTTACATTTAATGAGTTTCACTAATAAGTCTACCGGATCTAGTGGCACTGACTAATCTCTCAGCAGCTCATTTATTGATGTCTTGTCTCTTGTTTGAGCATCTACTCTCTTAACAATTACTGCACAATAAAGATTTGGTCCAGGAGATCCGTCAGGTAAATTTTTCCCGGGTAAACTGCCTGGAACTACTACGGAGTATGCAGGCACTCTTCCCATGTGTATTTCTCCTGTACTCCTATCTATTATTTTCGTTGAGGCGCCTATAAATACTCCCATAGATAGAACCGCACCTTTTTCAACTATAACCCCTTCAACCACTTCTGATCTTGCGCCAATAAAACAATCATCCTCTATTATTACTGGCCCAGCTTGAAGTGGTTCTAGCACGCCACCAATTCCAACTCCACCAGATAAATGAACATTCGATCCAATTTGAGCACATGACCCAACTGTTGCCCAAGTATCGACCATTGAAGCAGAACCAACATTTGCTCCAATATTTACAAAACAAGGCATCAAAACAGCCCCTTTTGCTATATAAGCAGAATGTCTTACGACACAACCAGGAACAGCCCTAAATCCAGCATCTCTAAAATTCTTTTCAGTTAATCCTGCAAATTTGGAAGGGATTTTATCCCACCAATTAGATTTTCCTAAACCTGGTGTTTCTGGAGCTCCAGAGATGAGACCCATATCATTTAATCTAAATGAAAGTAAAACTGCCTTTTTTAACCATTGATTAACTTTCCACTCATGATTGCCAATTGGCTCAGCAACCCTATAGGATCCATTGTCCAAACCGTTCAAAGCCTCTTCAACTGAATCTCGAATTTCTCCCTTGGTAGTGATGTTAATTTTATCTTTATTGTCCCATGCATCATTAATTATGGTTTCAAGTTTTGACACATCCATTTTTTTTCTCCAAATTTTATAGTTATCTATTGATAATAAAACACTAATTATTTTAAGAACTTTACCAAATCTGTTACATTATAATCAATATAATCACTTTTGTTCTTTTCTAAAAGATGATTTTTTGGGCTAATTAAAACTGTTGTCATTCCTAATTCTTTAGCAGTTTTTAGGTTCCAAACCGTATCTTCAAACATAATTGATTTTTTAGATATTATGTTCTCTTTCCTTATCAAACTATAATAAGCTTCTATTGATGGCTTTGGGATATAATTAGAAGTTTCAATACTATGAATATTATTAAAATTGTCCTTTATCCCTAATCTTTCTAAAATTTTCTCTGCATGATTGAATGAGCCATTAGTAAAAATAATTTTATGCCCTTTTATATTTTTTAGAACCTGATTTAATTCTGGATTTTCTTTAACCACATTTAAATCAATATCATGAACAAATTCTAAAAAATATTTTGGATTAATTTTTCTTTCAACCATTAACCCACGCAAAGAAGTTCCATATAAGTTGTAAAGTCTTTTTCTTTCTATATCCGCATCTCGCAAGTTCAAATTAAAGTCTTTTGAAATAAATTCTGTAATTTTTTGTTTTACTTGGTTAAAAATATTATCTTCATGCGGGTACAGGGTGTCATCTAAATCAAAAATCCAAGATGAAAAATTCTTATAATTTAATACCTTATCCATACTCTTGAAAACTGATTAATTACTTTTATTTTCTAATTAACGTGCCGCCGCCATGCTCAGTAAATAACTCCATCAAAACTGCATGGGGGGCTCTGCCATCTAGAATAACCGCAGCATCCGTTCCATTTTCAACAGCCTCAATACATGTTTCTACTTTAGGGACCATACCCGAAGTCACAATTCCTTTTTTTATTAAGTTCTCTGCTTCTTTAGAGCTTAGTTCTTTTATTAAGCTGCCATCTTTTTCAAGAACTCCCGGTACATCTGTAAGCATCAACATTCTCTTTGCACCCAATGAACTTGATATAGCTCCAGCTGCAGTATCAGCATTAATATTATAGGTCTGGCCATCTTCTCCTAGCCCTAATGGAGCAACCACTGGAATAAGCCCCCCCTGCATTAAAGCATCAAGGACCTTATTATCAATATTTGAGGGTTTGCCAACAAACCCCAAGTCAACAACTTTTTCAATCGCAGATTCTGGATCCCTTCTGGACGTTATTTTTTCAGCCTTTATTAGGCCTCCATCTTTACCGGAAATTCCTACAGCTTTTGCCCCTGCAGACATGATCGCGGCAACTATAGATTTATTGATAGCACCAGATAAAACCATTTCCACAATATTGACTGTGTTTTTATCAGTTACCCTCAATCCATCAACAAAACCTGTTTTAATATTTAACTTTTTTAACATTTTCTCTATTTGCGGCCCTCCACCATGAACCACTACAGGCTTCGAACCCACTTGCTGCAAAAATGCTATGTCACTTGCAAATGATATCTGCATATCATTATCGGTCATGGCGTGACCACCATATTTAATAACCAAAGATGATCCATTGTATTGATGCATATATGGAAGAACTTCAGACAAAAACTCAACTTTACTCAGCCACAAGTTATTTTTTTTTTCATTTTTCATCTTTTTCTCTAATCGGTTAATCTTTTTTATATTAAAAAAATTTATATTAGTCTTGCAATGTCTGCTCTTAAAAAGTCTATACCAGTTCCCTTAACTGATGAAGTTAAATGTACAAATGGATGCGCTGCAGAGTTTACATTGCATTCATCTTTTACCTTTTCAATAGTAAACTGTAATTCTTTTGCTTTAATTTTATCAACTTTAGTCAAGATAATTTGATAAGAAACTGCCAGCTTATTAAAAGCATCCATTGCTTCTTTGTCTGAAGCAGTAATTCCTCTCCTAGAATCTATTAACAATAAAACTCTTTTTAAAGTCGATCTATACTTTATATATGACTTAATGAGTCTGTTCCAACTTTGAATTGAAGTTTTAGAAGCTTTTGCATAGCCAAATCCTGGGAAGTCAACTAATCTAAAGTTTTCATTACCTATCTCAAAAAAATTTAATTGCTGAGTTCTTCCTGGATTTTGTGAGGTGCGAGCAATAAATTTTCTCCCAGTAATTGAATTAATTAAAGATGATTTCCCTACATTTGACCTTCCCGCAAATGCAACCTCGGGTACACTTTCTTCAGGCAAAGATTGCATACTGTTAGAAGCTGCAATAAATTTTACTGGTTGAGAGAAAAGTTTTTTGCCTTTTTCAGTTACCTCAACACCAAAATCAAAATCAAGGTTTTTTAAATAATTAGTTTCAATTATTTCGGCTTGTTCATTTGGTTCATTATTAGCCATTGCTGACCTATACTCAATAAGTTGTTCACAGTCCAATAAATCACTAAACCAGCAGGAAAGGTTGCCAGTAGAAAAGTAAAAATTACAGGCATCCAACTAAAGATTCTCGCCTGAATAGGATCAGGTGGAGTAGGGTTTAATCTAAATTGAAGCCACATTGTTATCCCCATCACTATTGGCCAAATACCAAGTTGAAAGAAATCAGGTATTGGCAAGTTTTGAACAGAATAGGGTAAAAGACCAAACAAATTAAGAATTGATGTTGGGTCTTTGGCTGAAAGATCATTGATCCAACCATAAAAAGGTGCATGCCTCATTTCAATCGTTACATAAAGAACTTTGTATAGAGCAAAAAATACTGGTATTTGGATAAAAATAGGAAGACAACCAGCCGCTGGATTAACTTTCTCTATCTTATACATTTCCATCATAGCCTTATTTAATGCCTGTTGGTCACCTTTATATCTTTCTCGTAATTCAGTTAACTTAGGTTGTAATGCCCTCATTTTGGCCATAGATCTATATGATCCATTTGCAAGAGGAAAAAATAGCAACTTAATAATAACAGTTAGACCTATAATTGCTAATCCAAAATTACCAAGATACTTACTAAGCCAATTAAGTGTATAGAAAAACGGTTTGGTTAAAAAGTAGAACCAGCCAAAGTCAATTGCAAGATCAAACCTATATGCACCCAAATCTTTTTCAACTTTATCTAATAGTGCAAGTTTTTTAGCCCCCGCATAAAGATAAGAAGTTGTTTTAATTTCTTTTCCAGGACCAATAACTTTTGAAGATCCTCTCCAATCACCTTGCCATTGGCCTAATGATTTTTTTGAGTATCTGAAAGCAAATTCAGATTTATCTTTTTGATCAGGGATTAACGCTGCCAACCAATATTTATCGGTAATTCCTATCCATCCCCCATTCATTTCAGAAGAAATTATTTCATCACCATCTTCAACTAAATCTTCGTAATCAACTTCTTTAAGTTTTTCATCTACTACAGCTATTGGTCCCTCATGAAGGATAAATAAACCATCAACCTTCGGCAAACCAGTTCTTCTTACCAAACCGTAGGGGTATAAGTTTACTTCGTTCTTACTGTTATTAACAACCTGATCAGTTACAGTTATTAAATAATCTTCATTAATTTCAAAAACTCTTTTAAATTCAAGTTTATCCTTAGATTTATATAACAAAGAAACCGGCCTTCCAGGTTCCAAAATAGAGCTATTAGTAGTCCATATAGTTGAAGAATTTGGCAAGTCCATTTCTCCAGAACCAATCCAACCAAACTCCGCAAAATATGGTTTTTGATTATCTATTTTTTCAAATAGTTTTATTTTCTCTGTTTCTATATCAAGAGTTTTGGTGTAATTTTTTAACACTATATCATCAATTCGTGCCCCGGCTAAAGTAATAGAGCCTGAAATTGATGGGGTTTCAATTGAAATTCTAGGAGCTTTAATAATTTCACTGTCTTTTATTGATGTTTCAACATCTTGCTTAACTTCATTTTCCTTCTCTGGAGCAGACAAAATTAAGTCTTTCTGATCCCTTAAATTTTGTTCTTCTAGTGCTTGCTGTTTGGGCAACTCAAAAAATATTTGATAGCCTATCACTAAAAGCGCTGAGCATACTATTGCTAAAACAAGGTTTCTATTATCTTGGTTCATTTAGTAGTGCTCCCAATAAAACATTTTTCAATTTGTTATAGATTTTTATAATTTTAAAGTTTGGTAACTAAAAAGATCAATATATGCAAACATAAAAGATGGATTAACAAATTTTTTCAATAATATCATCTAATTTCATTTATAGTTTCTTTTTTTTAATCACCAA
>Ga0208766_1000914_pt1 | contig 16228 bp, 16 predicted proteins | sample ETN01SmetaG_3_FD_185792 | JGI IMG/M metagenome (GOLD analysis project Ga0208766, IMG submission 185792) | Marine microbial and viral communities from oxygen minimum zone, Eastern Pacific Ocean - ETNP2014F12-01SV263 (SPAdes) (version 2) | ecosystem: Environmental > Aquatic > Marine > Oceanic ... | reverse complement strand
AGATAAATTATTTATAAAAATTGTTATCTCTCTATCTAAAGCTTTAATGTATTCAAACAATATGACTAAATTTATTTTAAATTCAAGATTATGTTATCTAAATCCAAACTCAAATTAATTAAATCACTTAAGAATAAGAAGAGCAGAGAAAGTTTAAATCTTTTTGTTGTTGAGGGATTAAAAGGAATAGTAGAAGTTAACAATTCATCATATGATATTTTATTTACAGTAGTTTCCAATAAAACATTTAATGATAACAAATCTTATCTGCCCTCTGAAAATATTGTAATACTAGAAGAAGAAGAAATTAAAAAAATAAGTAATCTTAAAAAAAATAAGGTTGGTTTATCTGTTGTTAAATCAAAGACTAATATTTATTCGAATGCTAAAATTAACGGCATATTATTAGCTTTAGATTCTATCAATGACCCGGGGAATTTTGGAACTATAATAAGAAATGCAGATTGGTTTGGTGTAAAAAATATCATATGTTCAAAAAATACTGTCGATTTATATAATCCAAAAACAATTCAATCTAGCATGGGTTCTTTTACAAGAGTTAATGTGTTTTATGAAAATTTATCTAGCATTTTTGAGAATAGTCCATTAAAAATTTATGGCACTTCATCTAAAATAAAAGAAAGTTTAAATCCAAGATCTATTAAAGAAGGGATTATTTTGTTTGGTAGTGAGTCTAATGGTATTAGAGATAATCTAAAAAAACATGTTGATGGTTGGCTCTGTGTTGATGGAAATGGAGGAGCTGAGTCTTTAAATGTATCTGTGTCCAGTGGAATAATTTTGGACAAAATCATGAATGATTAGCTTTCTTTTCTTCTAAACCAGGGTATTTGGAATGCTATCAAATATGAAAAAAGTAAAGATGCAAAAATAGGAATTAGACTTTTTTCATACCTATTCTGAATTATTCCAGACTCATCAATAAATGATTTTGTATTATTCTCAATAGCTATAGTCTCTATAAAAACAAATAGCGTTCCTAATAAAAAGAATAGAAGTAGGAATCCTGAAATTTTATATATAATTATGAAAGCACTTCTCATTTTGCAAATATAAAAATTAAAATTTTAATCTTTTGAGGCTAGTTCTTTTGCTTTATAAGCTAAATCTTTTCCTAGATAAGAATCAATTATAAAATGCGATAAATATATAAGTGGTGTTATAAGAATAGCCACAAAAAATTTAAATGTATAATTATCAGAACCAACCACAAATACTTGATTAATTGACCATTCTTTATCATCAGGAGCTAAAAAATAAAATGCTATAATCAATACAACGAAACTATCAATCAATTGTGATATTAAAGTTGATCCAGTTGCTCTTAGCCATATGAACTTGCCTTTAGTTATTTTTTTAATTTTTTGGAAAATAAAAACATCAAGAAGTTGAGCTATTAAGAAAGCGAATACTGAACCTATAATTATTCCAGTACTTTGAAGGAAAATGGTGTTATATGCATAATTTATATCAAATGGATTTCCTGATGCATCAGTGTTATTTATATTAATCCAATAATTATTTGGAGTTAGTTTTGTTGAAAGAAAAACAATCAAAAACACATATAGAATAAGTGTGATTGTAAAATATGATATTTTTTTTACACCTTGTTTTCCAAAGTACTCATTAATTATATCTGTGGTAATAAAAACTACTGGCCATATAAGGACTCCAACAGATAGATTGAAATTCTTAAAGAATGAAAACTCAAAAATCTTAGTTCCTAGTATTTCTGCGATTATTGCGTTGGTAATAAAAATCCCAGAAAGGATTATAAAAATATTATTTAGCTTATTTTTTTCTTCTATTTTGAGGAGACTCATTATTAATTCATGCTTTTTTCTATTTCATCAAGCTGGATTGAGTCTATTGCCTCTTGACATGATGGTAAAATATCTAGAACCGTATCTAATTTAGAAATTTGTAGTACTTTCTGGATGTGACTATTTATATTACAGATTACAAAAGAACAATTCTTTTCCCTAAAGGTTCTGTTACCAACTAGCAATGCACTAAGACCAGAAGAATCCATAAATTTTACATTTTTAAGATCTATTATAATATTTTTTGCACCTTCAACTTCATAGGTAATTAGGTCTGCTTTTAAAGTTGGGGCAAGAACAGAATCTATTTTTTCTTCTTTAGGTGTCAGCACATAATACAAATCGTTTTTTTCTATTTCATATTTCATAATGCAATTTTAATATTCGATTCAATATCTTTCATCATATTTTCAGTTTTTCTTCTCAAAAAATTTTCTCCAGTTATATTTTCATATAACTCGATGTATCTCTTAGATATAGAATTAACAATCTCATCAGTCATCTTAGGTACCTCCTGGTTGTCTTTTCCTTGAAAACCATTCTCTATTAACCACTGTCTTACAAATTCTTTTGACAGTTGTCTTTGCTTTTTATTCTGATTTTGTAATTCTTGGTATGTATCTGAGTAAAAATATCTAGATGAGTCAGGGGTATGAATCTCATCTATTAAAATAATCTCATTTTTATATTTTCCAAATTCGTACTTAGTATCAACTAATAATAAATTTTTTGAATGGGCATACTCAGTTCCTTTGCTAAATAATTTATAAGTGTAATTTTCAAGTTTTTCATATTCAACTTTACTTACTATTCCTGATGAAATAATCTCTTCCTTAGAAATATCAATGTCATGTCCAACTTGAGCTTTTGTTGTCGGGGTGATTATAGGATTTGGAAATTTATCATTCTCCTTCATTCCATCTGGCATAGCTACACCACATAATAATCTTTTGCCTAGTTTATATTCTCTCCAAGCATGTCCAGTCAGATAACCTCTTATTACCATTTCAACTGGAAATGTATCACATTTTTTTCCAATAGTAACATTTGGGTCAGGCACTGAATATATCCAATTAGGGACGATGCCTTCAGTCATTTTTAGAAATTTTTCTGCAATTTGATTGAGAATCTGCCCTTTATATGGTATCGGTCTAGGTAAGACAACATCAAATGCACTTATTCTATCACTTACTACCATTACTAACTTATCATCAAAGTGATATACATCTCTTACCTTACCAGTGTATTTTTTTATAAGATTATCAAATTTAAAATCAGTATTCTGTATGGCTTCTCCCATTACCAGTCTGGTTTATTTTTATTTAATTTTTTGCTTGCCTTTCTTTTAAGTTGTTGAATATACTGAAATTCATTATTATTTAGTGCATCTAATATCATTTCAGCTTTCTTTTTACTCATATTTATTTTTTTTAATTTTTCTTCTAAAGATTCTTCATTGCTCTTCTTATCATTATTTTCTTTTTCGTTTTTAGATTCATTTTTTTGATCTTCTTTATTTTTTTCTTCTTTACCCTTTTGATCTTGTTTTTTCTTATCAGAATTATCCTTATTATCCTTATTGTCCTTATTGTCCTTATTGTCCTTATTGTCCTTATTGTCCTTATTCTCTTCTTTTTCCTTTTCCATGTTTTTCTTTACGAGCTCATAATTAAATTTAGAGTCAGTATTATTATTATCAGCTATGATTGATTTTTTATAAAGATTCAGTGCCTCTTCTAGTTTATTGTTTTTTTCATTAATATTTCCAAGCTGTTGATATGCTATAGATTTGACTTTTTTATTTTCTGTTAAGGATGCATAATTATAACTTTCTATTGCATTGAGAGTATCACCTGACAATAAGTATGAATGTCCTAAGTTTAGATAAATTTTCTCATTTTCATATTTGAATGAGTCAATAAGAATTTTATAATTTTCAATTGATTTTGCGTAGTTTTTTTCTATAAAAGACTTCTCAGCAGCTTTAGTCAATTTGTTGATATCATCAACTCTATCTATTGTTATAATTGAAAGAAGTATTATCAGAATATAATTCATATAGAAATAATTTTAAAACTAAATATGAAATCAATCGCCATCAAAAATAAAGCTGAAAAAAGAAAATAAAAATATTTATTTTCTGTCACATCAACTGTTTTTGATTCAATGTAATCTCCTTTAATATTTACTATTTCTGAAATTAAATTATCAGTCTGGTTAATTTCATTAGAAATCTCAAAATATTTTCCTCCAGTATCTGATGCCGTTTCTCTTAGTGAACTAGAATTAAGTTTAGTCACAACATCATTTCCCTCATGATCTTTTTTGAATTTTCCATTTCCTAATAATATCTTACTCCCTTTAAGACTTCCAATTCCCACGGAAAATAGTTTAATAGATGAACTTTTAATCTTTTCTAATGATGATTCTGTGTCATCTCCAAAGTCCTCTCCGTCAGATATTAATATTATAACTTTAGAATTAATCTCTTTATTATTAGAATTTTCATCTTCTAACTTTGATAAGCTTAATTCTAGAGGTGGTCCGAAGTCTGTTCCAGAATTAGGGACAAGACCGGTATTTAAAGTTTCTATGAATAAATTAAGAGCATTTTTATCATATGTTAATGGACATTGTACATATGCTTCACTTGAAAACATTATTATACCAATTCTGTCAGAAGAAAATTCGTTAATAATTTTTTTCATTTCAAATTTTACCTTTTCTAGCCTTGTTGGCTTTATGTCATTGGCATTCATTGATTCAGATAGATCTACAAGCATCATAATATCCTTTCCAACAATATTTACCTCTTTTTTACTTTCTCCAAAAGAAGGACCAAGTAGGGCAATTATCATCAAAAAAAAGTATGTTGACCTAATTATAAATTTGTAAAAAACTTTTTTAATTGAGACTTCAACTTTTTTATTTATTCTAAATAATCTAAATAGATAAATCGCGTAGAATATTATAAATAAAAAAATTAATGTTAATTCACTTAATTCGAGTGATTTTAAAAAATTCATATGCAAAACTAAGAAATTGAATTTTTTTTAGACAAAGTTAGTTGAGTATTTAACCCTTTTTCACATTTATAAAAAATTGAAAATATTTATGACAAGAAGATGATGTAATTATATTTGCCATTCAATTACGGAGAGGTGGGTGAGTGGCTTAAACCAGCAGTTTGCTAAACTGTCGTACGTAAATACGCGTACCGGGGGTTCGAATCCCCCTCTCTCCGCATTTATAATACAATTGCACTATTGTAATCAGTGTCACATTTCACTTCAAATTGAGATAATTCTACTAAGAAAAGTGAATGAACTGGTGTGTATCCACCTAAATTTAATACTTTAAAAGCTCCATTTGCTGTACCTCCCGTTGCAAGCACGTCATCAAAAATTAAAACTTTACCTTCTCCCTCTTGTACCTGCATTACCGCCTCACCATATTCGAGTTTGTGTCTCACGGTCTGTATTTTACCTGGTAACCTGTCCTTTTTACTTCTACAGAGTATAACCCCTTTTTTAAGTTTATCAGCTATAATGGACCCTATAAGAAACCCTCTAGACTCTATAAGAGCTAAGTAATCAAAGTCTAAGTCCTTTATTAGTTCAATACACTTATCTACAAGTATATCTCTAGCCTTTGCGTCCTTATATATAGGATTTAAGTCAATATATTCAACACCCTCAATTGGAAAGTCTTGATAAAACTCAATTTTCTTTTTTACGTGTTCCATATTCATAATTTATTTGCAAAAGTAACTTAATTTAGAAGCAAACATCATTAAAAGAATAAGATTAATTTTTTATTTAATACATTGTGTTACGTATGAATATTAAACAAAAAGTTACCTTACTTTTAGTTTGTGACACAAGCTTATTTGTGGTCCTATTATATCTTTTATTTCAGGGAATGTGGTTTGAGGCATTGATCCCTTTTTTATTATCTCTTGGAATTAATTTTTGGTATTTCGATTCGTATAAAGAATATTTCGATACATATGAAGAGTACTTTTCAAGAAAAGAAAAATAAATTAATTTTACCCAAACAATTAAACTTTTAAATCATTAGTTATGAAAAATATTTTCCTTTTGACTTTCTTTATTTTTTCTTGCAATTCATCTAATCAAACTGAGATTACTGAACAAGAAGTAAAAGATAAATTCTATGAGTTTTTTGAAGTTCTATCTGTTAATAATCCTGATAAAAATAAACTTTATGACTTAGTAACAGATGATTACTTCATTTTTGAAAATCAGAAAAAATACTCCATGGAAGAATTTATTCAATTTGTAAACACTTTTAGAACTCTAGAGGATGAATGGGAATTATCTGAATTTGAAATCGATATTGACCAAAATTCTGCTCATGTATCACTAAGAAATATTGGAAAATTTTTAGTAGAGACAGATTCAGGAAATGTGATTATGGATTTTGATTGGTTGGAGAGTGCATATCTTATTAGAGATGAGGGCGAACTAAAATTTGATTTCTATTTTTCAGATGTAGTTAAAGAATCAATAACCAAAGTTGAATGATAACTTTAAGCTTTAGATAATAATTAAATAATTATTATTTTAAAAATATAAAAAAGCCCCATAATGGGGCTTTTTTTATTGACCTAATATGTATTTTATATTTTCAAAAGTAAAGTCATGAACCATTTTAACATTACCTCTGTCATTAACAAATTTTTGCATGCTCGCAGAATGTTTAGTCTCGAGATCATTTAAAAGTTGAAGATGGTCATCTAAGTCTTTTCCAGATACTAAAACCCAGTGAGTTGCCCCATTTGGCTGATTTATATCATAAGTCCCAAAGCCATTAAATCTACCTCCAAAGACTTCAGGTAACGATTCAATCATAGCTTTATGAGCCTTTTGAAATGCTACTGGATTTTCAGGAGTAATATCCCAAATATGTACAAAAGGAGTTTTTTTTATGTCTCCTTCATACCAGTTCACCATTCTTCCTGAGTATGACATTCCCCATTCATCTATATACCCCCTTAATTGACTTCTGAAATCTGATCTTTCAAATTCAGCTAATTCTCCATCAACCATTCCTCTGTTTCCAAGTTCCCACATCCATACAATTCTATGAGTCATGTTATCAGGTCTTCCGTGTCTTAATTTTTCAAAAACTACACCACCAGATTTCATCTTATTGTTAGTGTAGTATTTCTCTAATAAATCCCCAATTTGCCATTCGGAATTATCTTCAGCCTTAACATAAACTACATTATAAGCCATTTGTTGAGAATAAAGATTAAAACATGAAAGAAATAATACTATCGTAATAATGTTTTTCATTTTTAATGATTTAGTTATACATAATACTAATATAGATTATTAATAATATCTGTAGATTATATAACAATTAATTTTTTAAATACTTATTTAATACCTTCATAATCACACCTTGCATTAGTAAATTAATAGATTTACATTTGCCCACATTATCTGGTTCCGTAGCTCAACTGGATAGAGCAACTGCCTTCTAAGCAGTAGGTTGAAGGTTCGAGTCCTTCCGGAATCACAATTTAATTATAGTCAGGAAGGGTAGTATACTTTTTAGCATAATCTATCATCTGTGTAGCAAAATCTTTTGGTTGGGTAATCTTAATATCAGTAATTTCATTTGACTCATTAAAAACAGGTACTAGCTCAGGATTTATAAATCCACTATACGGTGCAGAAGTAAATTTTGCATTTCTTCTCAGAACTTCTATATGTAATTCCTGATCCACTTTAACACCATAATTTTCAATCAAATTTTTACCTGCTTCATAGTCTCCCTCAGATTTTATTCTTTGTATTTCTCTAAGTAATTTTCCAAATAATACTCTTAATTTTTCATAGTTATTAATAACAAAATATGTTTTATTATCTCTAACTACTTTTTCAATAACATTGTCATCAAGTCCTTTCTCATAAGCCCATTTTGATACCATTTGTCTATTTCTCATGTGTGATTCTTCGATATCATCACCAAGTTTAATTCTTATGAGTTGTGTCAATAAACCATTACGAATATAACCATCATAACTTGCCCTTCCCATGTCTTTTGCAGAGGGTGATACCCCTATCTCTTCAAGTTTTGGGTCTGGAAGAAAGTATAATCCAACAAGGTCGGCTCTTCCTTCTTCAAGTGCAGAGGCATAACTTTTTAAAGTTTCTTTTGGTGTTCCTATTCCCTCATTTATTTTTCCACTTGCATGGCCAATTACCTCGTGAAGAGCGGTATGTAATTTGTCACCTTCTTTGCCGTATTTTTTTTCTAATTCTATTTCTTCGTCACTAAACGCAAATTCTTCAAGTCTTCCACTACTACCAGCATTTTCATATGCATAAAGGATATTTCCTAGAGAAATAGATTTTGATCCATGATCTGCTCTGATCCAGTTTGCGTTTGGTAAGTTTATTCCTATGGGAGTTGATGGAGATGCATCTCCAGACTCGCCTGCTACATTAACTGTGTTATAGGAAATACCTACAACATTTTTCTTTTTATGGGATTCCATAATACTAGATTTGTCTTCAAACCATTGTGCTTCTTTTGATAGTGCAGACATCTTCTTACTCATCTCAAAGTCTTTAATTTGAACAACAGATTCATATGATCCTCTATAACCTTTTGGGTCATTATAGACTTCAATAAACCCGTTGATGTAGTCAACATCTCCCTCAGTTGTCTCTACCCACGCAATATTATAGTCATCCCAGGTCTTTAGATCTCCTGTCTGGTAATATTTTATAAGGAGCCCAAATGCTTCAGCTTGTTTTTCATTTTCTGAAACACTTTTTGCCTTCTCTAACCAGTAAATAATTTTATCTATAGATGCAGAATACATTCCTCCTTGTTTCCATACTCTCTCTATTGTTTTTCCATCATCTTTTACAAGTTTAGAGTTTAGTCCTATTGATAGTGGTTTTGATGGGTCATGAGAATTTACATTATTATAAAAGTTTTCGACGTCATCTACAGTTATATCTTCGCCGTAAAAATTGACAGCTGAACCAATAACTAATCCCTTACTTGCGTCGAGGTTAACTTTCTTAGAGTCTTTTTCATTAAAAATTATATTAAATGCATCAGTATTCAATACGGTTTCAGTCTCACTCAAGAGATAATTTAAATATATATCTGAAAAAACAGGATCAAATTTATCATTTGAGTAATGGTGATGAATACCATTAGAAAACCATATCCTTTTTAAATATATCTCAAAATTTTTCCAGTCCTTATTCTCTTTATCTCCCTCGTATTTTGTGTAGATGTTTTCTAGAGCTCTCCTGACTGACAGATTATGTCTGTAATTTTGGTCGTACATGATGTCTCTTCCAGCGAGGCCGGCCTCTGTAAGAAAGTATACTAGTTTTTTTTGTTTTAATGTCAGCTCATCAAATCCAGGAATTTGATATCTTAAAACTTTTATGTCCTCAAATTGTTCTGCAAAAAAATTAAATTTTGATTCATTAACTTCTTGCGAGGAACAGGAATAAGAAATTATTAGCATTAATATTATTGTGTATATTTTCTTTTTTAACATCTTATTAGATTTTATATTTAAAAATTTATTTCTCAAATTTATATATATTGGTTAACAAATCATTTTAATTTAAAAATTATGAAAAAACTTATACTATCTACAATTATTATCCTCTGTTCTTTTAATCTAGAAGCCCAGATTGGTTTCAAGACTAAGAAATTAGGTGATAAAATGACCGGAAAATTTTTAGATAAAACATCACAGGTGATAGGTTTAGACGATAATTATATCTTCAGAAAGAAATTTGACATGGAGAATTACCACTACAGATATGAGAATGATACTATTAGTTTTACTCTTGATATTATCTCTACACCAAATGTAGGTCTAGAGTCAAAAAATAAATGTGAAAATTTTGATGCTGTTCTTTCGATAAGAAACATGGGAGAAACAGACATTAAATTTAGGACAGGTTTGTTAGGTGGAAACCGATTAATTAATAAGAAGAAGTTGGAAGATAACTTAGCTCCTCCTCTTAACGGTATTTATGAAATAGCAGTAGGAGATAATATGCTTCTGAATGCTATTACCGATAAAAAAGGTGATATATATGGTACTATTGATGGAGGTTGTGAGAATAAGGACAGAATATATGCCGCAGGAGACCCCAATAGTATAGGTGATATTGAAGCTTCTACTATATACATAAGATATGAAGTTCACCGAAGTCGTTCTTTTGAATTTCCAGATGAAATTACTCTCAATTTGTATGATTATGAGCCGAATTATCTGAAATTAGCTGTTAACACTAATTGGACAAAAAAAATTAGAGATGCAGACCCAGACTATAATACTCGATTATCTGAATACTTAACTCAAAATAATGTGGGCGGCGTCTTTGGTAATAAAAAGAATAAAAAGGATAAGAAAAAAAATTAATACTTAGTAAGATTTAATTTTTGATTTTCTGATTGAATCTTTCTGAAAATCATTGTAGTCCTTTCCGTTAAATATTCCATTTGATTCCCAGTCTCCATAATTAGGATTAGGTAAGACAATTAGTTTCGTTCCAAAATCATTACTTAATTCATCGGTATAATTTGTTCTTTCGCCAGACAATTTAACTTCAAAATCATCATTAAAATCTGCTAAATTATCTCCAATCAACATAATCACTTCATACTTATCAGATACTGACTTCCTCCTTTCACTTTTACTTCTGCTGTCACTTCTTAGGAGAACATTTGATTTTTTTGCATCAGGAAAACCTAATTTCTCTAGATTATTTACGGTTGATTCTAGCTGCTCAGAGTATCTATTAGATATATAGAAAATCTCTATATTTTTTTCTGAAGCATATTTTAAAAATTCGAGAGATCCTGGTATAGCTTCAGCTATTTCTAAATTTCCCCATTCAACCCAACTTTCTCTATTGTAAGTAGTGTTGTTTAAAATAAGTTTTCCATCATAAGGACTATTGTCTAGTACGGTTTCATCTACATCTGTTATAATAGCAAGAGGTTTATCATGTTTTTTATCAAAAAAGAAAAAAGCATCTAAATTAATTTTTGCTGTGTTAAATGCTTGGTAACACAAGGCTCTGTACTCAGCTGCATTTTGAGTCCATACTTGCGCTTGAACTTTATATTCATTATCTGCTTCATTATTTTTTTCATTGCAGGAGAAAAAAAGAGCTGTAAAAAGTAAAAAATATTTTCTTGTCATAATTTTCCAGATTTTCTAATGTTTGATCCTTTTCTTCCAGTGAGGTTGTCTCCCATATCAGTTCTTGCAATTTCAGCTAAATCAAGTAACTCTTTTGCAATATCAGGATATAATTTGATTACATCGTATTCCTCGCCAGGATCTCTTCGTAAATTATAAAGTTCTAGACCGGTTTCTATTCTACTATAAGGACCTCCGTGACCATCATTCTTTGGTAGTACTCCCTTGTAAGATCGTGACGAGTGCGGAAGGAGTAATTTCCAGTTGTCTTTTCTTACGGCTTCAAGGTTATTATTTCCATAGTAATAATAGAAATGATCTCTAGGTTCTTCTTCTCCTCCGTTCAAGATATCAAATATGTTAACTCCATCAATCTTGTGCCCTGGTAGTTTACCCCCAGTTATATGAGCAATCGTTGGTAGTATATCTATAGTTGAAGATAATTGATTTGCGATTTTTCCTTTAGGTATTACTCCATCCCACATCATCACTGTAGGGACCCTCTGACCTCCCTCAAAGCTTGTGCCTTTTCCTTCCCTCAATCCTCCTGTAGATCCGGCATGATTTCCAAAATTTAACCATGGGCCATTGTCGCTAGTAAAGATTATCAGAGTATTTTCTGATAAGTTATTTGACTCAATACTTTTAATAATTTCTCCAACAGACCAGTCAATTTCCATCATGAGGTCTCCGTATAATCCTTGTTTGCTCTTACCTAAAAATTTTTCTGATACCGCGATAGGGACATGAGGCATGGAGTGAGGGAGGTAAAGGAAAAAGGGTCTGTCTTTATTATTATTAATAAATTCTACTGATTTTTCAGTATATAATGTAGTAAGAATAGACTGATCTTCTAATGTCTTTATCTCTTTTACCTTCTCAAAATCTTGAATCAATGGTAATTGGGGGTATGTCCTTTTTTTCCAGTTAGAGGTATCAGAAATTTGGTTCCCATCAAAGTCAACTGGCCACATATCATTTGAGTAAGGTATCCCAAGGTAGGTATCAAACCCGTGGTTATTTGGGAGAAACTTTTTTTGGTGCCCTAGGTGCCACTTGCCAAAAATTCCAGTGGCGTATCCCTCATCTCTTAACATCTCGGCAATTGTTATTTCATCCTTGTGTAACCCTTTTTTTGAGTATGGCATAAGAGCTCCACTAATTCCTATTCTATTTGGGTATGTTCCGGTGAGAAGTCCAGCTCTAGATGCGCTACATACTGCCTGTGCAGAATAAAAGTTTGTGAAAAGCATCCCCTGGTTTGCCATCCTATCTATATTTGGAGTTTTATAGTTTATAGCGCCGAAATTTGAAATATCTCCGTAGCCTAAGTCATCCATAAATATAATTACTATATTAGGGCTACTATTTTTTTCAATATTCGTACAAGAAGTTGAAAATAAGACTAATACATATATGAAATATCTTACCATATCTAATACAGTAATTTAGAAAAATTTAATTAAATGAAAATAAGGTATATCATATTAATTCTCACTTTTATATCTACTATATCTTTTTCTCAAATTCCACAGGGTAGTTGGGAAGTTGATCCTGACCCTTTTCTTGAAAGTGAACAAATCACTCTTACCGTTTCGGGTATTAACTCCGGAAATCTTTCGGGAGTAGATGATATCTATTTATGGATTTGGTACACAAAATTTGGGGGTGGATCTACTAACCCAGACTCAGAGTGGAATGGTCAGTGGAATAATTCAAATGAACAAATGAAAATGACAAAAAATTCAGACGGCTCGTTTAGTTTCAACTTCACTCCTAAAGATTTTTTTAGTGATACAGGAATCGAGACAATAGGCGTCTTGGCAAAAGCAAAAGATGGATCAGGAGATAAGAAATCAGCTGATTTTATTTTACAAGTAGGAGTTTTTGAAGTAACCCTTATCAGTCCAACAGAGAATACTTCTGTTATAGAGAGTGGAGAAAACCTAGACGTAGAGGCAACCTCAAGTTCTAATTCAAATTTTAAATTAAAAGAAAATGATAATTTAATAAATCAAGTGGATGGTGTGACGTCTTATTCTTATACCATAACTAACATCACAGTGAATTCAAGTTATAAGTTATTGGTGACTGATATAGAGTCGGCAAGTGAAATAGAAAGATCATTTGATGTCTTTATTAAACCCGATGTATCTATAGAAAGCATTCCTTTCTCAAATGTAGATGATGGTCTAAATTTTATAGATGGGAAAGTAGTTTTTGTGTTAAACGCACCTGGAAAATTATTTGTTAATCTTGTGGGTTCTTTCAATAACTGGGAAGTCGATGATCAGTATTTGATGAAATATGATGATGCTATTAATAGGTTTTGGTTTGTGTTGAGTGGTGTTGATCAAAGTGCTTACCATTCCTACCAGTACCTTGTAGATGGCTCTATTTATATTGCAGATCCTTATTCTCCAATTATACTAGATTCTTATAATGACTCGTATGTATGTAAGACTGTGGCTTGTGGGTTTAGTAGTCTTCCCTCATACCCAAAAAATAATAACCACGCAGCAACAATGTTCAAGGTAGATGATGGTTTCTCTTGGGAAGATGATTCTTTTGCCCCACCAGAAGAGGAAGACTTAATTATATATGAACTCTTAATAAGAGATTTTCATGAAGAACAGTCATTTGAGTCGGTAGAAGAAAAGCTAGATTATCTCCAGGGAATGGGAATAAATGCAATTGAGTTAATGCCAATTAATGAGTTTGATGGAAACAGTAGCTGGGGATATAACCCCTCATTTCATATGGCGGTTGACAAAATTTATGGGTCTCCGAAAAAATTCAAAGAACTTGTAAATGAATGTCACAAGAGAGGTATAGCGGTCATTTTAGATGTAGTATATAACCACGCAACTGGTCAGAATCCATACTTCAGATTATGGAATACGGAGAGTGATTCTTATGTAGGAAGCCCGACTTCTCAGAATCCCTTTTTCCAGGAGTCTCCTGTTTCTGAGTCTTACCTTAACTACTTCAACGACATGAATCATGAGTCAGGTTATGTTAGAGAATACATTAGGAGGATAAATAACTTTCTGGTAAACGAGTACCACTTAGATGGATTTAGATTTGATTTAACCAAGGGTTTCACCAATCAGAATATAGCAGAAAACTATTCCTCAGATAGAGTTAGTTATCTTAAAACCTTAGCTGATGATGTATGGGACAATGATGAAGACACCTACATCATATTTGAACATTTCCAGAACGAAGAGGAAAAGGTGTTCTCTGAGTATGGTATTATGTCTTGGGGAGAAGAAAATTATAATTATAACGAGGCCACAATGGGATATCCTTCTGACTTTAAAGGAATTAATTATATGAGCAGAGGGTTTTCTAACCCAACACTTGTTGGTTTTATGGAAAGTCATGACAAGGAGAGGCTCATGCACAAGAACATAACTTATGGTAACTCAAGTGGAAATTATGATGTGAAAGATTTCAATAATTCTATTAGTAGGATGAAGGCAGCAGGCGCCTTATTTTTAACTGTTCCTGGGCCTAAGATGATATGGCAGTTTGGAGAGTTAGGGTATGAGCTAAGTATAAATACATGTGAAGATGGTACAGTCGATGGAGACTGTAAGTTATCTCCCAAAGAATCTGCTTTCAAATTAGATATGGATAAAGATACAGACAGGATTAAACTATATAACACATGGTCTAGAATTCTGCAAATAAGAAAAATTGAAAAAATTTTTAATACAAAGAAATTTAATACAAGCTTTTCATCTGATGTAAAGTATATGGTTTTGGAAGACGATAACCCTGGTGATGGTATATCTAAAGTTATCATTATTGGTAATTTTGGGATAGAATCTGAAGAGGTTTCTGGAGTTATTTTACCTGATGGAGAGTGGTTTGATATTTACAGGAATAACTCCAAAATTGTAGTCTCTCAAGATAATAGGATAAAACTTTATCCTGGACAGTTTATGATTTTAGCTGATAAAATGTCATCAATTGATGATGATAATAACCTCTTATTGTCTGTAGAAAATGATTATAATAGAAATAGTGTAAGTATTTACCCAAACCCTACTATGGGAGTTACTTTTTTTGATATTAAAGACAATATTGATCCGCCCTATACAATACACTTATTTAATTTAGAGGGGAAGCTTCTCTCAGAAGTAGTAGAAAACAGATATAAGTTCTCTATAAACTACTCTTATCTTTCTAATGGCACGTACAATTTAAAAGTTTATTCTAAGGCAAATTCCTTCACGAGAAAATTAATAAAGAAATAAAATTTTTTTCCAAATAATAATCCTCGATATTATCCTTGTTAAAATACGTTTTAAAATGTTCAGTTTCAACTTTAAAAATCAAGTTAATACTTAACATTTAGTATAATATTTACTATTATTGTCAATTATTACGTGATAAATTGTAATTATTAAAATATTTTAAACTAAACTAAACTATAATGAAATCAAGAAAATTTAAATCTTTTCTATTTCTAGTTGTATTGTTTACTGCAATAACATTCAGTTGCGATGATAGCATGCCAGAACCTATCTACGGAACTAAACCTAGTGTAGCGTTCAGTGCGACTCAATCTGCCGGTGATATTTTCACTTGGTCATTTACAAACAGCTCTTCAGGAGCGCTAACCTACAACTGGGATTTTGGTGATGGTAACGGTACTTCAGATAAGGATCCTTCTCACACATATTCTGGTGCTGGTTCATTTACAGTAACTTTGACTGCGACAGCAGCAGGTACTAGTAATGCCCTTGGTTGGAGACAATCTGTTTCTCAGTCTGTGCAAATTAATTTGCCTACTTACACGAAGGCAAATGTTACTTTTTCTGTAGACATGAAGAATGCAGGATTAAATTCAGGAGATGTTGTTAATCTTAACGGAGGCGGCGAACTAGGCGGCTGGTGTGGAGGTTGTAACGTCATGACTGACGCTGATTCTGATGGTATATATGAAATAACTAAAGAACTAACTACTAATGACTCTTACGAGTACAAGTTTACTATAAATGGCTGGGCTGCTCAGGAGCAGTTTGGTTCAGGTGATGCTTGTGCTGCTACAGTAGATGGAACTTATTATAACAGACCTCTATCTTTAGGTAACTTAGAAGAAAACGTAACACTAAATACTGCGTGCTATGACTCTTGTGAAGACTGT
>Ga0208766_1000909_pt1 | contig 16258 bp, 11 predicted proteins | sample ETN01SmetaG_3_FD_185792 | JGI IMG/M metagenome (GOLD analysis project Ga0208766, IMG submission 185792) | Marine microbial and viral communities from oxygen minimum zone, Eastern Pacific Ocean - ETNP2014F12-01SV263 (SPAdes) (version 2) | ecosystem: Environmental > Aquatic > Marine > Oceanic ... | reverse complement strand
AATAAGCGCAACATAGAGGTTATAGTTGTGGGTACTGGCCTTGCTGGAGGTTCTGCTGCTGCATCCCTTGCAGAGATGGGGTATAGGGTCAAGGCCTTTTGTTTCCAGGATAGCCCAAGAAGGGCACACTCCATAGCCGCACAAGGAGGAATAAATGCAGCAAAGAATTACCAAAATGACGGTGACTCAGTATATAGATTATTTTATGATACGATCAAGGGCGGTGACTATCGTTCCAGAGAGGCCAATGTTTATAGACTTGCTGAGGTTAGCGCAAATATAATCGACCAATGTGTAGCGCAAGGTGTTCCCTTTGCTCGTGATTATGGTGGCACATTAGACAATCGATCATTTGGTGGTGTACAAGTATCCAGAACATTTTATGCAAGAGGACAAACCGGTCAACAATTGCTCTTGGGTGCATATAGTGCTCTAAGTCGACAAATAGCCAAGGGCAATGTCACGATGTTCAATCGCCATGAGATGTTAGACATAGTTAAGATAGAAGGAAAAGCTAGGGGAATCATCGTTAGAAACTTGATAACTGGAGAATACCAAAGACATTTTGGGCACGCTGTAGTTTTGGCAACCGGAGGTTATGGTAATGTCTATTATTTATCTACAAATGCAATGGGAAGCAATGTGACAGCGGCATGGAAAGCCTATAAACAAGGCGCCATGTTCGCCAATCCTTGTTTTACTCAAATACATCCAACATGCATACCAGTATCAGGAGAATACCAATCAAAATTGACCCTGATGTCTGAATCATTGAGAAACGATGGAAGGATTTGGGTGCCTAAGAAAAAAGGTGACAAAAGAAATCCTTCTGATATTCCAGAGGAAGACCGCGACTATTATTTAGAACGTCGCTACCCAGCATTTGGAAATCTTGTACCAAGAGATGTTGCCTCTAGAGCCGCAAAAGAGAGGTGCGATGAGGGTTATGGAGTTGGCCAGACCGGCCTTGCGGTCTACCTTGATTTTAAAGATGCTATCAACCGACTTGGGGAGGATGTTGTATCTGCGCGTTACGGTAATCTTTTTGAAATGTATGAAAAGATTACCGGTGATAATCCATATTTAACACCTATGAGGATCTTCCCTGCAGTACACTATACGATGGGAGGCTTGTGGGTTGATTATGATTTGATGACAACCATCCCAGGATTATATGCAATTGGTGAATGTAACTTTTCTGACCATGGTGCAAATCGACTAGGGGCATCGGCATTGATGCAGGGTTTGGCCGATGGGTATTTTGTACTACCATACACGATTGGTAAATATTTATCAGATGACATTCGTACCCCGTCAATAGATATTGGCCACGAAGCGTTCGAATCTGCAGAAAAAAACGCTAGAGAAAGGAATAAAAGATTATTGGGGAACAAGGGGTCTCGCTCTGTAGAGAGTTTCCATCGTGAACTTGGGAAAATTGTATGGGATCATTGTGGTATGTCAAGAAATAAGGAGGGCCTGACCAAGGCAATCGAAGATATAAACACATTAAGGAATGATTTTTGGAATAGTGTAAATGTCCCAGGTAGGGATGATATTTTGAATCCAGAACTTGCTAAGGCTGGTCGAGTTGCAGATTTTTTTGAATTAGGTGAATTGATGATGAGAGATGCTCTTGAAAGAGATGAATCCTGTGGTGGGCATTTCAGAGAAGAGCACCAAACAAATGAGGGTGAGGCACTTAGAGACGATGAAAGGTTTACTTTTGCCTCTGCTTGGGAATACAAAGGAAGAGACGTTCCTCCAAAACTTAATAAAGAAGAGTTGGTCTTTGATACCGTACATCCAACTCAAAGAAGTTATAAATAGTATGGAAACCTTACATCTTAATCTAAAAATATGGCGACAGGATGGTCCCAATGATTCTGGAAAATTTGAATTATATAAGGTTAATGATCTCAATGCCCATATGTCTTTTTTAGAGATGTTAGATGTCTTAAACGAGCAACTCATAGAATCTGGTGATATTCCAATTGCTTTCGACCATGATTGCAGAGAGGGTATTTGTGGAATGTGTTCCATGGTGATCAATGGTAAGCCACACGGGCCAATAAAAGGCACGACTACTTGTCAATTGCATATGCGACACTTTATTGATGGGGACACAATTACCATTGAGCCATGGAGAGCAACGTCCTTCCCCGTAATTAAAGACTTGGTAGTAGACCGTACATCCTTTGATAGAATAATCCAATCAGGAGGATATATCTCAGCAAATACTGGGAGTGCACCCGATGGAAATGCAATACCAATAGGCAAAAATATAGCAGAAGATGCATTTGATGCAGCTGCATGCATAGGTTGTGGAGCATGTGTTGCAGCATGTAAAAATGCATCAGCCAGTTTATTTGTAGCGGCAAAGGTCTCCCAATTAGCGCTGTTGCCACAGGGTCAACCTGAAAGAGGTGAAAGAGTGCTTAATATGGTCTCAAAAATGGATGTAGAAGGTTTTGGTCATTGTACGAATACTGGATCATGCGAAGCTGAATGTCCCAAAGAAATTTCAGTTGATTATATAAGAAAGATGAACTGGGAATTTCACCGCAAAAATATAAAAGGATAAGGCCGCTCCTTTAATTAAAAGACAGGACCTCTACTTCAGTCTAAAGTTGACAGGGATGGATATCCAAACCCCAACAGCTCTCTCACGTTGTTTTGCTGGTCTAAACCGAGTTTTTCGTATTGCTACCATTGCAGCTTCATCCAACCCAGTATTAGGAACACCCTTAAGAATTAAAGTTTCTTTTACTCGCCCTTTTTCATCAATAAAGGCCTGTACAACCACAACCCCTTCAATACCCGCCTCCTGTGCAATTTCTGGATATGTTGGTCTAATTGGCGACATAGCAACTGGAGGATCATCGTAAGGTATGAAAACAACCTTGGGTCCAGATGGGGGTGGAGGTGGGGCATCTAGATTAGAAAAGTCATCAAAGTCTAATTCATCAAGTGTTAAATCGTCAGCGATGTCCTCATCATCAGATGGGACAGGTATCGATGGTCTCGCTGGTGGTGGTGTGTTATCAATTTGCTGAGTTTGTGGAATATCTATGTTCTCAATTATGACCTGGTCCACATCTTCAAATTCAAGACTATTGCCAAATCGTGGGAACAAAAGAAAATTAAAGATCACCAATCCTATTCCTATTAGCGTTGTAAGGCGTACAACAATAGGGTACCGCGTTTTTAACGGATTAACCAGTTTCATTAATCAACCAATGTTTTGGATGAATAATTTAACTTCAATGCCTCTACCTCACGTAGGTTCTCATGGATATCAGACACAAGTCCCATTTCTGCTTCTTCATCGCCTTTCAATGAAACAACTATCTGTGGGTCAGCAACACGCTTATCATACATGACGAGTGACACATCATCTACTCCCATTAAGCGGTCATCAATTGAAATAAGTCCTTCTTTTGAGACCCAAACCTGAACAGTGTGTCTCTTTGATTTTAGTTTTTCAATTCGCTTGGCCTTTGGGAGGTTTACCGGCAAACCAGAATATTCTTTTAAAACGGTTGTAACCATAAAGAACACCAGAAGCATAAAAATAATATCTGGCATAGATGCCGTTGGTATTTCACTAGATATCTGAGTTTTTTTAGAAAATTTCATTAATTACTATTCGCAATTGATATACGTTTTGCATCAGCCATCTTTAATTGATCAATTACTCTAACATAATCACTGTAGGCGGTTTTAGGATGCGCCTTGACAGAAATGACCAATTTATCGTTTGCTCTCATTCTTTCACCAACAACGCGATGAATTTGTTCAACATTCGTTGGTTCCTCATCTAATAATACTTTTCCTTGGGAGTTGATCAGACAGTTCAAAATATTTTCCTTTCGAATTTCAATTTCCATATCTCCAGGAGGTGGCAATACAATACCTAAACCTTTATCAGTATCAATAGTAGTGGTGACAAGAAAGAAAATAAGCAGCAAAAAGGCTATGTCCGCCATTGATGATGTAGGTATCTCACCACCCTTAAATCTTCTTTTCTTTTTCATTTAAACGTTTTTAGACAAAAACTATTATTTAGATTCTAGATCCTGAAGGTGGTCCAATATTTTTATTGACTGTTCTTCCATTTCTAGAACCAACTTGTCAATCCTGGCTACAAAAACATTTTGAAAGGTTTGGATTATCATAGCAACAATAAGACCAAACGCAGTGGTTAGAAGCGCCTGAGATATACCTCCAGCAACAACCGCAGGAGAAATATCATTGGCTGCCTTGATTGCATCAAATGCTGCTATCATCCCCACAACTGTACCCGTAAAACCTAGCATGGGTGCAATGGTTATTACCGCGTTTAACCAGATCATATTTTTCTCTAAAAAGGCCATTTCTATGGCCCCAGCATTTTGAATTGCCTTTTCGACCTCATCTAGTCCACGGCTCATCTTGCTCAATCCAGCATAAAAAATTGCAGCTACGGGTCCCTCAGTCTCACCGCAAACCTGTACCGCCGCATCTGCACCATCCTCTTTCATGGATTGACTCACCGTTTCAAAGAAGGTTTGAGAGTCTACAGCTGACATCATTAGCGAGTATGCCCGTTCAATTACGAACGCTAGCCCAAAGAGCAGTGTTATAAGGATTGGCCACATAAATGCGCCACCTTCTAAAAAATAATGTACCATTATATAACTCCGTTTCTAATATGATTTTTAGTATAAAAATACTTAAAAAGTTTAATTCTCAGATTACTAATTTAATTTATTGATTTGATGAATGCATCAGCTTCGTTAAAATGTTTTAGAGACTCGATTACCTGACTGTCCATTATTAATCGAAGGTTTGTACTTTCGTTCTTTCCCCAGATTGAACCCGCCAATTCACTTTTTATCCTATTCTTAATATAATGAATATTGGCATACAGCGAATCCGCCGCCACATTTATGGAATCCTCTTCAAGGTGCAAAATAAAACTATCAAATAATGAGTCAGGGACCACCCAGTTATCTTTAAAGTCACCAAAGGAAGTGAATTTAGATTTGTAGTTAGAAGCATATTTTGATGTAAAATTGAAGAAGGGCCGCTTTGGGTTTCTAAGGACTTTTGCTGTCTCTATATTTATTGCACTCTTAAACGGGATATAAATATCTGGAGTAATCCCACCGCCACCATACACGGTTCTGCCTGATTTCGTTTTATATTTTGGCCTTAATTCTTTAAGGCTATCTATTTTTGATTCTCTATCGGTCTCATATAGTTCACGATAGTAAGCCATATCATTACCATCTTCGTATGGCCTTTGTATAAGTCTTCCGGATGGGGTGTAGTATCTTGCAATGGTAACACGAATTGCAGAGCCCGTATCAAGGGGAAGTTGTCGCTGGACAAGTCCCTTGCCAAAACTGGTTTCCCCAATAACAAGACCCCTGTCAAGATCTTGAACCGCACCAGAAACAATTTCAGATGCACTTGCCGACCCTCTATTGATCATTACTATTAGTGAAAAATCACCCCGACCCTTATTTGTACTACCTATAAATACTTGATTGGATTCCTTGATCTTACCCATGGTATAGACAAGAGTATCTTGAGTTGTTATAAACTGGTCTGATATTGCAGCTGCTTGCTCTAGGTAACCACCACTATTTCCTCGAAGGTCAAATAATAACCTTTTCATACCTTGCGTGACCAATGTATCAATAGCAGCAATAAATTCTTTTTCAGTTGTTGCAGAAAATCGGCGAAGAAAGATGTACCCGGTTGAATCATCAATCATTGTGGCGGCCCCAACGCTATGTATTGGGATATTGTCTCGTATGATATCAACATCAAACGGTTTTGATGTACCCCGTCTACTTATTGTAACGGTAACACGCGTTCCTTTTCTTCCTCTTAGTTTTTCAAACACCTCAGTTTTGGTTATTTTATATGCATCATCCCCATTTATGGCTATTATTTTATCTCCGGGCATCAAACCAACTATAGCAGAGGGACTATCTGGGACGGGAGAAATAACAGTTATAAAGCCATCTAATATATCAAACTCAATCCCTATACCTTGGAATTTCCCTTTGAATAGTTCAGCGATATTTTCTTGTTCTTTTGCAGGAATATAGGTTGAGTGAGGGTCTAGTTCTTCCATGAGACCGTGAAATGCACCATCCATAATTTTTTCCATATCAACGGTATCAAAATAAAAATGGTTAACATATCCGATTATCTGATTCAAAACATTTATTCTTTCTCGAATAATACGATATATGTTTTGGTTACTAGGATAAATCTTTGGTAAGAAAAGAGTCGTTGCAATTAAAAAACCAATTATTCCAGAAATGGCCAATGGCCAAATCCGACGAAGTTTGTCAAACATAATTATATTTTATGACCTAGAGGCCTATGTATCCCATCAAGCGGAACGAGACTCCCTCTAGCGTAGACTGAGGAGAATCACTAATTTGTGTACTCCCATTTAATTTCCATGCGCCCTGCCTAACTGTTCCCTTATTATATCCTACACTAATTCGCAGCCCAAATCGCTCTAAAAATTGAAATTTGATTGCAATATAGGGTTGAAAATTGAAAAATGTGGCACCCACCTCTCGAAGTAAGCCAGGAACCGGAAGCGGAGTTATGGGGTCACTAGATTCAAAATCACTATCAACAGCATAATAAAGGACGCTATCAACATATTCACCATACACATTGCTGAAGGTATTGTTCCATCTAATATTTTCACCACTTTTTTGTTCAAGACCAATACCAACCCTTCCTAGTCCTAGCAAGGCACCTGATGACAGCTCAAGGTCCTGAAGGAGAGGCATTACATATTCTACTGTAGCAGCGCCAAGTAAAAACGATAAACTAGCTTTTATCGATGGTGAATATGCACCATCATAATCCGTTAAGACCTCTCCCGTATATCCTTGATTACCACTATTGTTATTGGGGTCGTCGTCAATATATGTCTTGATTGCTGGAACTGTGCTTATGGATGACCCTCCCATCCCAGCATATGAACCTATTCGCCAACGGCCCGTTACATGTGCAAAACCCTCACCACCATGAATAACAAATGGATCTTTGAATTGTGTTGGGTCAAGGCCGACATTTACAAGCGCGTCAGCCCCAGGAATTTCTTTCAGTTTAATATACATTGGACTATAACCAATACCACCACCAAGAAAATCTTCTGCGGGATAACTGAATTGCCCAAATAGGATGGACACATTCAGAACTGAGATTATGATAATATTTTTCATTATGTTGGGGGTTCTCCGCATAGTAGAATGTATCAAATTAAGATTCATGATTCAATTTAGAAAGAAAATATAGGGCAAAGTTTGAATAATTTTCTTAATTACGCGTTTTTGGGCTTTTTCTTGTTTAAATAGCGGCATTATCCTATATTTTTAAAAGAGTAATCGAGGTAAGGGAGTTCAAAACGTTATTTTCCTCCCTATATATGTATCCTAAATTGGTTTAAACCATAGGGTTAAGTACGTTCAAAGGAGCTGAAATGCGCTTTTCTTTAGGAATGTTTATTGGAGTTTTGCTTCTGTCTAATCTGTATAGCAGGGGTGACTTCCACATTCACAGGTCATATGACTTGGACAATAATGGCCAGAAAGAGACGTTGATATTGAATTCTCGTCGCCTTTCCGCCATATGGGTAGAGAGTTTACCTCAAGGTGGAAATGATACGCTCTGGTCATATTCATTAGTTAATAGTGGAACATTTGCCGATGGTGAGATAGTTGACGTTAACAAGGATGATTATGAAGACCTGATTCTTATCCCAAATTTAAATGCTGAAATAGGAGACCAGGTTTGGTTCTATCTTTTTCTTGGTGACCAAAACGGTTTTTCAGGTGCACCACTTACGATTGAAGAATCGTTGTTGAATCTTACTACGATAAGACCATCTAACCTATCTCTGGTGCCTGGAGAAAATTCAAGGCTTGTAGTTTCTTTTGGGTCTCCTGTTCGTCAGGGCTTGGTTTTTGATATTGCAGTATCTTCTAACACCGCCTCCATAAAAAACCCGCAACTTTTATCTGCTCCAATTATCAGCAATGGCCATGGGGTCGTTTACGTTGGAGGTTTTAAGAGCAATGGCGGGCATTACGTTGCACTGATGTCTTCTGAGAGGGACAAGCTCAAGACAGCAATTTTTGATGTTGGGCAATCGTTTAAGTTGCTTCAGTCCAAAACTATGATGCTTGATGATGCTCGATATCTGTTGGGCTCTGATATTCAGCCCTATGAGTCCGATGTCTCAGCACTAAATGGATTATTGATCCCCTTTGGATCGGATGATGTTTTTTTATTAAATGTTGATAAAGAAAACACTCAACTTTCAAACACAAACCTCTCAGGAAAGGGTGTCTTCCCATCTAGCGCAGGGGAAAGCCCATTTTCAATATTGCAAACAAGAGAGGACGCAGATATTAGAGATGCACAACCAAATCTTTCCTCTAGGTCAGAGGCTGTTACACTTAGCCCCCCTCCTGCTATCTTACCCGATGAATCTGCCTCTTTAAATACCGTCCAATATGACTATGAAAAAGATGTAACCTCTCCACCATCAGGTCAAAAGGAAGCATATAAAGACCAGGTTAATAAAACCAAAAATAAAAAAGACTATAGCGCACTAGCCCCAACTTTAAGTGACTTTTTGGAAACAATTAAAGATGAGTCATCTACCAAGACGGACAAAGAAGAAGAAACAATTTCCGTACCTTTGATGAATGAGGATATGATGAGCGTTAATTGGGCCGATGAGGCTGGGTTTACGCAATTAGAACTTGGCGAATACATTCCTGATGTTGCAGACACAGTAACAACATCACCCATACCAGAGAAAGATGCGGGAATTTCATCTTTCACAAAAGAGGCACTTGATGCAGTTCGGGAAAAATCAGTAATCGATGACACCTCACAAATAATCAATGAAAGTAGCGGCATAGATCTTTATTATGTTCTTGCAATGACACCAGTAACTGAAAATAAAGACAGATACGTTTTTGATGGAGAGGCCCCATTTGGTATTGCTGTAAATCAAATTCCTTCAATTGGCACCGCAACACACCTACAACATGGGGTTTCCGCAGATTTGGCGGGTCTTCAAAGCGGTGAAACCTATGACTTTGCGTATTCTTTGCGTGATGCGAGGCTTGATAGTATCACAACGCTTACCATGGTTCATGATATGCAAACCAATGTTGTATTTATGTCCATTTCGCCAACTGATGATTCTCTTTCGCAATCCTATCAACCCGAATCTTTTGACCCTACATTGTTCGAGTTTCCAGATTATTTTTTCGAAGGTTTCCCAACCTCTCTTGATATGGATTTTACCGATAAATTAATTCGATTTAGTTTTCAAGGTGATGAAGATTCAACCTATCAAGGAATATATCTATCATCTACCACACCTTCAAATCCACCACAATCATTAGCCGTTTTCATGGATGAGGGGACTCTCCAATCAATACGAGGTGAGGTTATTGTAAGGGCAAATGGTTCAAAAAAGGTAACAACAGAATATGACTTGGTTGGTGCGATTGAACCAACGGCAATGTTTTCTAGACTTATTCAAGAAATGTTTCCTGATGAATTAAAAATTAAGTTGTTGCAAGGAGCCTATCTAGAGGAGCCTTTATTTGGTCCGAGCGGAAAACTACCTAAGGTAACCCGAGAGCCTAGACTGCCAGATGTTCAGCCAGACCAAGTTGAAACATCCATTCCCGTTGAAGCAAAACAAAGCAATGTCCCAGAGACATCTATTGATTCAATTATGGTAAAATCTGATTCATCTATTGCTGCTCCAGACACCCAAGAAGATGAAATCCCTCTGCCGGTCTTAGAATTGGAGAAATCATCACCCTCGGACTCCTTAGATACTGATTCTTTAAAACTTGAGACAGAGAAAGAGGTCAAGATTCCCACAGAAGATAATATTCTTCCGTCTACAGAAGAGTCACAGTCTAATGAAGAATTAATGAAAGCTGATACAACAAGTATTAATGTCCCAGATCTGGATTCAGTGCAGACCGATTCTTTAAAGTTAAATAAAGCCAAGGAGAAAAAGGTTGTCAGCGATGGCGTCACGTCAGACAAAAAATCATTCCAGCTCAATGAAGAACCAATTAAGGTGGATACAACAAATACGAATGATAACCAGTAAAAATTGAAATCATTAATTTTCATCAATGAAAAACACCACAACCATATTTAAACCTTTATTATTGATATTATTTCTTTCTTTCTCTTTTGCGGAGAAGATAGTCCATATGAATGGGACCTATGATTTGGATGGCGATAATATGTTGGAATTTTTGGCATTAGAGATAGACCCAGACCTAGAGGTGTTTCCAACTGCAGTAAGATTCTATGAGATAGACGCCGATGGCTATCAGACTCTTATCTGGGAATTTCTACCCCCTGTTGCTTTAGAGGGGGATTTTGTTGATGCTAAGATTGGTGATATAGATGGAGATGGGTCACCGGATTTAATATTGGTCATGAATCTTACTAGATTTGGTGATAATTCAACACCACATGTATTTGTTGCTGCATACACATGGGACGGAACACATTTTTCTGAAATACCCTCTGCAACCCTAGATGTGGGCAAGGAAAATCGTTCACTTCGATGTAATAACTTTGAATTATTGGATCAGGATGCAGATGGGGACCAAGAACTAGTTTTGGCCCTTGGTAGTCCTTTCCGTGGTTTTGCGATAGTTGATTCTTCACCAAATGGTCTATCATTAACAAAAAAGGTCAGACCAGACCAATTATTAGTAGGGTCTGGACTGCTCTATGTTGGAGTTGTGGACTATGATGGGGATGGCTATGACGATGTTTTGGCATTAAGTCCAGATGGAAACACGATTAAGGCACAACCGTTCTATAATATTGGTGGCGTATTTGACTCTGGGCACTTAGTACGAAAAAAGATAGATGGGTTGAATGGTATATTACCCCATTCGATTGAACTCACAGACTGGGATTCCGATGGTTTTTTTGATGTTTTAGCACCATTTAGTTCTGGAGATATTGTTGCCTTTACCCTAACACCCGCAACGCTGGTCATTGAAGATGTTCCTATAACAACAGGACCACTGACGCAGGTAGTTTTAGAAGATATAAATCAGGATGGCTATGAAGACATCTTGACATTATCGTCCGATATCAACGCATTGACTCTTGTGTCTGGTAAAGATGGCGGGTTGCAAGGCGTAGAGAATGCAATGAGGCATATTCCAACTGAGATGCAGGTGTTTTCAATGGTCCCTATGACAAAAGCAGGTCTATATAGTGGCAATGTTCTTGTGTCTGGATGGAACGGCACTGAAAACTCCACATACGTTGTTAAACTTGGAAATAGGTCAGATAGATTAGACCAAGGCTATCTTATAACTTCAGACTTTATACAAAAGAGGTTGCCAGATCTTTTGTCGAATGTTCAGGATGTGAAGCCTGAGGTATCTGAGGTTTATGTTGAGGTTTTGCCAGATGATAAGAAGCCTCTAGAACCACAGCGGCAGGAGAGAATCATTACAGACCTAGGCCAATCTCCAAGTAGCTATATCCCCAATACCTTATTCCTAGAGCAGCGAGAGGGAAAGGTATTAAGGGAGCAACCACGGGTTTCTATTCCAAAAAAGGTCGTCAGAACCCTTGAGGCACCTAAAATGCCTAGGCCAAAGGAGTCGCTTGGCCAGCGCCTTCCCAAGCATATTCTTCCAAGGTATGTTCTAAGACCAGGTCAGCCATTTCTTTATGAGATACCAAAGGATAGTACAGATGAGTTTTATAGTTTTAGATGGGATAATCAACCACCTAAAGGAATGTATTTTTTATATGAGAGCAAATCCATTAATTGGGTTCCTACGGATAAGCAGCTAGATGCATTCCCAATTTCATATATGGTAAGAATGAAGGTCGATGAGCTTATGGAGGCTACAACTGGTACCGTTGAACAGGAACAAGTATTTAAAGCTACTCCAGTTCTAGAGAGTAGAGAAGAGGGACTTTGGATTTATGTCAATGATCCTCCAAGATTTTTAACGAAGCCAACAATAACTGAGTTTATAGCTGGATCAACCTTTCGCTATGAGCCAGTTGTGCAAGATAGGAATAAAGATGCATCTATTCGTTTTGAATTAGAGGTTGCACCGGAAGGAATGACGATTGATAATGGAATTGTTGTCTGGAAGACTGACAGTGCCCATGTTGAGGTATATGATGTTAGAATCGTTGCCACCGATGGTTTTGAACGTACCGCTCAAAATTTTCAACTCTTTTCTAGAGCAGGAGTTAAAATACTCTCTCGGGCTCCAGTCAGTGCGAGCGTTGGGTCACCATATACTTATCCAGTAAAAGTTTGGAGACAAAAGGCTGATCAAAAGATCAATTATAAATTATTTTATGGCCCAGATGGAATGTCCTTACAACCAGATGGTACCATCTCATGGACTCCGAATCCAGTACAGGTAGACAGTATTGAATATGCTATAATTGCAAGCCATGGCGTTGCAACTGATACTCAGTTTGTCAATCTTTTTGTTAATCACCCACCCATAATCAGATCGGCACCGATGACCATGAATACTGTAATGGTTGGTCTTTCATGGGATTTTGAATTAAAAATTGAAGATCCCAATAAGAATGATAGATTGGTTTTCACTGCACATAAATTACCACAAGGCATGAGAATGGACCCTCATACTGGTTACTTGCGGTGGGAACCCACAATGAATGACCTAGACTTTCATGAATTGCAGATAGAGATTTCTGATGGCCATGAGTCAAGAATGATAGAAGCGGAATTTTTTGTCAACTCTCCTGTTAATATTGTATCTGTGCCCATTATGTCAGCAACTGTTGGTGAGGAATATTCCTATAGGCTTATGATTGATGACAAGAATAAAGGGGCACTCCTTCCATTTAAACGAGTGGTGAAGGTTGATGATGTTTCAACGATTAGGATGTATTCAATTAATATCACAGACGATGTGACAATTTCAAATATTGACAGGTATTTAGGTGATTGGCACAATGCAGAGGCTATATACTATGTTGACCCAAAATATCCCGCTGACTCGCTTGTCTCGAGGCTAAACCTAAAACGATATACCCATTCAGTGTTTTTTGAAGATGATAGGTTGTGGGTCTTATTGAACACCAGAGATGGAAGAACTATTAAAATCAAAGATTTTCTTTGGGAGTTTTTTCATGGGGCAAAGGGAAAACCTCCTAGGGTTGTAGTCGAGAGAGTTAATCCATTCCGTTTTCGTTTGTTGGACTTTCCAGAAGGCATGGTTGTAGAAGGATCATCGGGAACATTACGATGGACACCAACCGTAGATCAGGCAGACGTTCACCGTATTACTGTTGTTGCATCTGATGGATATAGTAAAAACGAACAAAACTATGAGGTATACACCAACCATCGTCCAACAATAGTCTCAAATCCGCCGCATATGGGACTTGTGGGCGAATTGTTTAAATATCAAGTTAGAGTTGATGACAAAAACGAGAACTCCAAACTTGAATATACTCTTCTAAAAGGTCCACACGGAATGCAGATGGATCGTTACGGTAAGATCCTCTGGGTACCTAAAGCCGCACAGATCAATAATAATTCATTTGAAGTAGCTGTTAGTGATGGTTATGAAACAGATACTCAACTTGGAAAAATATTTATTAATAATGCCCCCACTATTATGTCTAATCCAAAACCCGTGGGCCTAACAGGGCACTCTTGGCGTTATAAAATTTCAACTGAGGATTTAAACGGAGATAAGGTTGCATATAGGGCTGTAAGGCTACCAAAATATGCACGTTTTGATAAAAAGAAAGCTATTGTAGAATGGACACCGCGAAAAAACCAGTTGGGAATGAATGACTTCATATTAATGGCAGTTGATGAGCATGGTGCGACATCAACACATGAATTTCAGGTACACGTTTTTCATGATCCCAGCACCAAGCAGTTGGTCAACACTGGTTGGCCTCTTATGCTAACTTTCGTAGGCGTGGTCTTCGCTTGGGGAGTGGCTCAGATCTAAATAACTCGTTAGACCAATCATTTGCAAGAGTGTTTCCTCATTTAATATTCTGATTTTCATATCGACAATACCAAAAGGAAATGTTGGACCCAATTCTTTTATTTTTAACCAGTCTTTTTCTGTTGTAAGAATATGTGAGGCACCTTTATCTTTAGCTTTTTTTTCTATACTAAGGAGATCCTTTTTTTTGTAAAAATAATGATCTGGAAAATTTTTTACACCACATACATTAAAACCCATATGTTCTACTGTTGTTCTAAAAAACTCTGGATTTCCAAGTCCTGATGCTAGGTAAACATTATCATTCCCCATGACTTTTTTTGTTGATGTAGGACTAGAATACCTAATTATGGGGGTGACCCTTGTTTCGAATATTGGGAGAGAGGTTTCCTTGAGCTTTCTTTGTAATAGTGGGTCTGGTTTTTTCTTTGTTACCACAATCACATCCGCTCGTTTAATATTATTCCAAGGTTCTCTTAATATCCCATAAGGTAATAGCCTATGGTCATTAACGCGGTCTCCTCCATTGATTAATACAATATCAAGGTCGCGACCCAAGGCTCGATGTTGGAATCCATCATCCATAATGATTATCTCTGGTTTAAACTTCTTTACAAGATACAGACTTCCTCTGCGGCGATTTTCATCCACAAGTATTGGAACATTATTTAATTTTTTTGCCATCATATAGGATTCGTCTCCACAATGCTTCCAATTATTCACCAAGGTCCCTTCCCCAGAAGATACAAGCAGTAAACCTTTTGTGTCTCGACCATAGCCCCTGCTTAGTATAGAAACCTTTATCCCTAATTTCACTAGTAGTGAGGCAAGGTAAATAACTGTGGGTGTTTTTCCTGTGCCCCCAACGGATATGTTTCCAATGCTGATGACCTTACACGAGATTTTTTGAATAACAAAAAAATTTAAATTATAGAACAAGTTTCTCCAAAACACAATACCCCAATAGAACAAGGCAAGTGGGAAGAAAATATATTTGTGATACTCGTTAGCTTTTATCATTATTTGTATAATACAAATTGTTTTTTTCAATTTTTCTCATTGACTCAATAAGGTCATTGATACAATTATCTTGATTCATAGATTTATTGTATTCAATGGGTGCGCCATATTCTATATATATTTTTCCAAACGGTTTTTCCAAATAAAATCTATCCCAATTATCAAATCCCCAATGTTTTGTTGAGTGTACACTTGTTGGAATGATTACCGCATTGGTTGTTTGAGCTGCGCGTATAATTCCCGGTTTGGGAATTTTCCTTGGTCCTGTGGGTCCATCTGGCGTTATAAAAAGTATGGAGCCAGGCTTTTTTAAAGACCTTATCATTTCCTTATAGGCTATCTCTCCTCCCTCTTTACTTGATCCTCTGATCATGGTCCATCCCCATCTAGTTGCAATCTCCGAAATTAAATCTGCATCTTTGTGCGTACCCGCTAACGCATTAACTTTTTCATGCCTTAGATCGTGTACTATTGATAATAGGTGCCCATGCCAGACTGCGATGATTACGGAATATCCGTTTTTAATAGAATTTAAATAATTTTCTCGTCCTCTAACATCTTTGCGATTTAAACCATAACATATTTTTAAGATAATACTTGATATAACCACTTTGATTTTGTTTTTCAGTGAGTCACTCATTTTAAATGGTTTGTTTTAAGATTATCTTAGCAGCTCTTGAATACACTCCTGGTTTGCCCAAAGATTCTTTTAATTTTTTAAATTCAGACAACATCCTGATTCTCCTTTTTGAATCAGGATTAATAAGTTGGGTCAATTCATCTACCAATAATTCTGGTCTCATTTTATTTTGTAGTAGCTCAGGTACGATCTGTCTGTCAACAATGAGATTGACAATCGATGAGTATTTTACCTTAACCAAAGATTGAGCAATGAACCATGATAGTGGAAACAATTTGTAACATACAACTAATGGGATTGCTTCTATCGCACATTCCAAAGTGGCGGTTCCTGATGAAACCAATGCAGCCGTTCCAACGATCATGGTTTTTCTGGCATCGGTTTCTATTTTAAAATATTCAGGACAATTAGGTAAGGTTATATTTGAAGATTTGCCAACAAGAACCTGTAGATTGTCGAATTTTTTTCTTAGCAACAATACAGTTTCCAAATAAATTGGCCAATGCCTATCTATTTCCTGCTGCCTACTACC